>Ga0256828_1000871_pt1 | contig 19570 bp, 35 predicted proteins | sample CV88metaG_FD_185993 | JGI IMG/M metagenome (GOLD analysis project Ga0256828, IMG submission 185993) | Hydrothermal vent microbial communities from East Pacific Rise, Pacific Ocean - CV88 | ecosystem: Environmental > Aquatic > Marine > Hydrothermal vents | place: Pacific Ocean: East Pacific Rise...
CTGTTATTTGGATTTCTCCTGCTGTTGCTGTATATACAAGATTACAGTTATTATCCATCGTAGTAGTTCCTCTTCCTTCTGCTCTATTTACCTTGTCTGTCAAAGTAAGTGAAGCTTGTAAAGAAGTGAATAATGATAATACTAATATTATTTTAGTTTTATATTTCATTTACACTATTTCCCTTTTTTCTTTTAATTATAAATTATTTATAAAAAAAAGAACTTTATTTTTGCCTATTTATATTTTTTAAGTCTTATTTTATTTTATTTATTGTAAAATTTATTTTATATAAAATATATTAAAGGTAATAATAAATATGTGGATGGATGAAATAGAATGTTCTGCTATTAAAAGTAATAATATTAGACGAGCAAAAGAACTTGGTATGTCATTTGAAGAATATTTAAAATTTGAATGTTCTTCTAAAAACAACACTAACGATAACAAATATGATGCTTCTAATTTTAAAAAAGAAATTGAATTAAGAAAAAATCCTATCAAACATTTTTTTTATACTATTTTTAATAAAAAGAAATAATTTGAATAATTTTAAAATAGAAATACTTGGTAATGGTGGTGCTTTTGATAATTTTTCAACTTCTTATTTAATTAATGATATTATCATGGTCGATTGTGGTGAAGCAGTTGTATTGAATTTAATTGATAATTCTTCTTTTTTTTCAATTGTATTAGATGATATTAAACATTTGTTTATTACACATATTCATTCTGACCATATTAATGGATTAGAACAATTATTGTATTATAAATTTATTAAAAATAATTTTAAATATGATGAAAATTTTAAGATTTATGGAACTAAAGATGTTTTAAATTATTATAAATCATTAGCTTTTTCAAAAGACCCTTTAAATAATGGTGCTTATTATCAACCTTTTGAATTTATTGAAATTTCTTCTAATGGAACTCATTCTTATATTATCGAAGATGCTAATCTTCATGTAAGTCCCATTCCTGCAAAACATATGAATGAAACTTTAAATTGTTCTTCTTTTATTTTTGTTAATTTATTTAATAATAATAATAAAGTGATAATTACTGGAGATATTGATACTATAAACCCTTTGATTTCTCCAAAATTAATCAATTCAGAAACTTTATTGTTTCATGATATGGGTTGGACTGGATTACCTGATGTTCAAACTAAATATAAATTTCATCCTACCGAACAAGAAGTTTTTGATTTTTATGGTGAAAATAAAAATATTTTGGGTATTCATACTACTAAAAGTTTAAAATATTATAACCCTGCTAATTTATATGATGTTTTTTATATTTAATATTTAAGTAAAATTTAAGCAATTAATAGATATTATCTATCATCGAAAGAAAACAAACATATAAAGGATTTAAATGGGATGTTGGAATGGAACTTGTGGTTTAAGTCAATTACCTATCACATATGATAAAAAAATTAAAATTGTTGTTATTAAAAATAATATAAATTTCCCTGAAGCATCTGGTTTTTGTTATTCACAGGGTTATGCTTCTCCTTTTTCATTTATTTTTGAAGGTAGATATAATGATTATGGTTCAGCTTATGATATTATAGATAATGAAGCTATCAAACTTTTTAGAATTATGTTTTTTGCTTATTTGGAAGAAGGTAAAATCAAAATAGAGCCTGATAAATATCATGATAGAGAGATGAATATTATTGATGGCGATTATACAAATATTTCTAACGAGGAATTGTTAAAAATAATTGAAAGAGATAGAGTTTATTATCTTACTAATTATTATGATTATGAAACTAACACTTTAAAAAAATCTTTTACAAATTTGGGTTTATTTTTTGTTTTAGATGAAATTTATGAAAATGTTTTAAATGGACTTTTAGAAGATGAATATTTTAATCTTTCAAATATTGATAAAGATTGTCAATCTGCTGTTTCTTTTTTATTTAAAAATCCTAAATTTGATGAATTGTCAACAAGTGATTTTTTACAAATAAAAAGTCAAATTTCTACTTTCCTTTCTGAAAAATTATTTCGTAATGCTCTTGGATTATCAAAAATATTACGAAATGAATTAGAAGATTCTTTTTCTTCTCCTTGGCAAAGTAAACAAATACCAAAAGTTCAAAAATGGTATAATTCAGTTTATAGAATTGCTGGTAATCAAGAAGGTTCTGATATGAAAATTTTTGATATTTATCATCATATTTTGCTTGGTACTTTTTCAGAAGAAAAATATGATGAATATGTTATTATGTTAAAAAAATTTTTAATTTTACTTAATATGATTTCTTCTTTAAGAAAATCTTGGTCTTCACAATCTGGCAAAGGTGGTCAAGATTTTGATTTTCAAGTTTATCAAGGGTTAATTGATGGAATGCAAGAAATTATTAATGATTATAGAGATTTAAATGATTATGATGAAGATAAAGAATAACAAATCTATAATAGATTGTTATTCTTGTATTTTATTATTTGTTTTATGATTATTTTTTGTTTTTTTTCTATAGAAGTCTTCTTTAATTTTTTTTACTTCATCTACTGTTAATGCATATGTTTCATTAAATATTTGTTCTTCTATTCCTCTTACAGAGTATTCTCCATTTACTGCTTGTTTATCTATTAATATATATCCACCTTTTTTTACAGAAATACCTGTTCCTTTATTTGTTGTTAATTCTATATCTTCATCAACTTGTATTGCAAAAGATGAATTTGATAATATTTGTTCTATTTTTTCTTCATCTGAAACTTCTGTATTTGCTAATTTTGAAGCAAATTTATTTGTTCCGTTTTAGTACTTCTACTCCATATTTTTCTTTTACAAATTGTTTGTCTGAAATATATGTATTATATAATATTTCTTCGCCATTTTCATCTAATATAAATTCTCCTGTTTTTTTATCATAGTAACCTTTAAATACATTTCCTTCTTTATCTAAAAGTGGTTCAGGTTTAAATAAAATTACACTATCTTCTGTTAATTTTGGTGCTATTTTTTTTAATTCATTATTTTCTTTTTTATATTCTACTTTAAATGTTTCTAAATCCTCTCCATAAACTGGTTCTCCTATTTCTTCTCCTGAGATAAATTCTCCAAATATTTTTTCATCTTCTAAATCTTTTGAGAAGTCTATATCATCAGGAATTGCTATATTTCCTATTTTTCTTTCCCTTCTAATCCCTCTATTCCTGTATCAGAAGTTTTTATTACTTCTTTTAATATTTTACTTTTTTGGATTTCTCCTTCTTTTTCCAATATATTTATTATATTATCTACCATTTCTTTATATTTCATTTGATTTCCTTTATTTCTTTATATTTGTTTAAAAATTTTTTTTAATTAACACTTTTTTAACTTTGCACCTTTTTTAACTTTTAATTCTTTATTACAAGTTCTACAAGTTAAAATTGTCATTTTTCTTAATATTTTTTCATGCTTGTTTTTTGTAATTAAATGTGTTTGACACCCACATTCATATTCAATTCTCCAATATTTTTTCTTTTTAACTTCCATATTATGTTTTACTTCTGGTTTTTCTCCTATTATTGTCATCACATATTTCCATTCTTTTCCATGTGGTTTATTTTTAATTTTATTTCCACATTTATCATAATTGTTTAATTGATTTGTATTTTCTAAATAATTTGTAATCAAATGTGCTAATTCATGATAAAGTGTTTCTTCTGAAATTTCTTTAAAATATCCATTATTTATTAATTCATAATTTAGTTCTATATGATTTGTATATTTATATGCTTTTCCTGCTACTGCACCTCTTATTGTTACATCTATTGTTGGTAATGGCATCTAATCTATATATAAATTTACTTCTTTTAATTGTTCTTTTGCTTTTTCAAATTTATTTTTTAAATTCTTTTTTATTTTTTCAAATTCTTTTTTTGATATTTTCATTTTAGTTCTTTCTTTTAAATTTTAAAATTATAAAATTATAAAATTTTTATACTTAATTTATTTTAAAAAAAAAAAACTGTTTATATTATTAATTTGTTTTTCTTTTATACTATTTATAAATTTATTTGTACGAGGTGTTATTTTATGGAAAATAAAGATTTAATTAACTTTGATACGGACTTGTTATATAAACATTCTTTATTAAAAGAATTTTTTGAAAAGTATAAAAAAGATTTTATTTCTCCTTTTTTATTAAAACAAGTTGATGATGAAATTACTTTTGAAAATGATGTTCTTTTTTTAAATGGAGAACAAACTTCTCATAATGTTGTTTTTAAATATGATATGATGGGGTCAAATGAAATTAATCTTATTTCTAACGAAACTCCTGTTGATATCAACATTGATACTAATCATTACGCTTTTGAAGCATTTGCTTTTTCTGATTCTTCTATTATTGGTGATTATATAAATCTGTTAATTAGAATAGAAAATGATTCTCAAAATTTTTTTGATAAAATAAAAAATCCAGATTTAAAAGAATTTGTTTATAAATATATACAAGCTAATAAAAATTTTGATAAAAAATTGTTAATGGAAGATATTTTTAATAAAATGGTTAAAGATAATAATTCTATTATTAATAAATTATCTACTAAAAATACACAACTTTCTTCAAATAAAAAGAAAAAAAGATTTAATTTATTTTAATCTTTTTCTAAGTCATTTAATGTTATAATTTATATAACAAAAAAGAAAAGGATTTAACTATGGCAGAACAAATACAAGCTTATTTTAATTCAGATTTAATAGATGAAAATGGGATTAATAATTTTGGTATAGAAATAGGCATTTCAGGTGTTGATTTTGAAGCATTTGAAAATATTGTTGAATATGAATTTTACCCTTCTTATGAAGAAGCTATTAAAAGAGTTGATGAAATTAATTCATTATCTACCAACAATTGGTCTTTAATTTAATTACTTTATAAGTTTTTCTTTGATATAATTGTTTTATAAAATAAATTTATAAGGATTTTTATGCTTACTTTTAAAAATACTGAATCTCTTAATACCTTTCTTTCTGAAAATAATAATATAAATATAGTTTCAATGTCTCCTTTTATTTTTGACGATGAAGTATATACTTTAGGTGTTGTTTCTTCCAACTCTTTTGTTTTTATAAATGATGAAAAAGATAATTCTATTATTTTTATTCAAAATGATAATTCAATTTCTATTTCTTTTAAAGCTCTTTAATCCTTTTAATAATTTTCTATAATTAATCTTTTTTTAAGTCTTTTTCTGCTATAATTTAAATAACAAAAAAGAAAAGGGTTTAACTATGAATACTACTTACTATCAACCTGAAATGAATGATGAAAATAATTTTTTAGATGGAGAAATTATGTCATTTGAAGTTTATGACTCTAAAGAAAATTGTATTGCTGATTTTCCAAATGAAACTATCTTAACTTTTCATAATGATGATATTGAAGATAGAGTTTATGTTGATGTTGATACTGATTTTTTTTATTTCGGTATTCATAATGGAAATCAAAATATTTCTACTCTAAAAGTATCAAGATTTATTAATCATTATGATGGACTTGTTAATTATGAATTTAATCTTTCGTCTGGTATGATTAAAGATGATGAAGATGTTATTTTTGAAATTGCTGTTGATTTGATTTCTTATGGAAAAGTTAGAGAATTTGATTCTTTGAGAGGTGATACTTATTATATTGAAAAACTTAATTCTATTACTGATTATGAGAATTATTTAAATTAAATTAATTTATTTTTAAGTTGATTTGAGATAAAATCCTTTTATCTTATATATAAAAGGATTTTTCTTGGATACTTCTGCTATTAAAATTTATACATCTTATGATATTGCTTCTTCCTTTGTTGAAAACTCTGATATTGAAACTATCGCTTCTTTTTTAAATGATTTTTCTTCTACACAGTTTAAACAATCACTTAATTTAAATTCATTAAATGATATTAAAAATTTTATTTCTGTTTTAAAGAATAGTAATGAAATAAATACGATAATTGATTCTGTTAAGATTATTCTTATGTCTTTTTCTGATGAAGATTATATTTTCTTTGCACAAACTTTTTTTGATTCTGATTTTGATTTTAAAAGTGTTAATGAAATATTTGGATTTTAATTAATCTCATCTTTTTTTAATATTTATTTCATTATATTTTATTTCTTATTAAGTATTAATATGTTATAATTTATATAACAACAAAAGAGAAGGTAAGATTCATGAAAATAAAAGTTAATAAAATTGAAATAAAAAAATTAGAGGACAAATATAATTTCACATTTGAAGACCTTAAAAATATTCTTTATTTATATAATAAGGGAACTGTTTGTGTAGCTTCTGATTGGGTTAATGATAGTTGTTATAAATTAAAAGAAAATCCTTTTTATATGACTTATATTTCAAGAAAGGAAGTGGATAATATTCAAGTATCTTCTACTGTTCGAAAAAGAATTAATGAAATTAAAAAAGAATATCCTCGTTTTAGAAAAATTGTTATTTCTACTAATGATTATTTGGCAAAAATAGCTAATGAGATTTCAAATATTTACCTTGATACTATTTTAAAAGATATTCAAAATAATGAACAAGATTTAATAAATAATATGGAAAAACAAATAGACTTTTTTCATAGATATTATAAAAATCTTGGTAGAGAAAAAAAAATTAGTTTTTATGATGTGAAAGATATTGAATATTTTTCTGTAATTTATTATAGAATATTGACAAAACAAGATTATTTAAAATTAATTGATATTATTTCTAATTTAATTAATAAAACAAATATCCAAGAAAAATATAAAGAAGAAATGAAAGCGATTTTTAAGAGCCAATTACAATATTTTAATTAATTTTTAATATATTTTTTAATTTTTCTTCATAAATGTCGAGTTAATGAAAACTCGATATTTATCAAAAATTAATTTTTTTTATTTTTATTTTTTACTTTCTTTTCTTTTTTTAATTCTTTTTTATCATATTCTGATAATATTTTCATTACTTTTACAATATTGTTATCTGTTTTTGCTTTTTTAATTGATAATGTTGATAATATTGTCCCACCATTTGCTTCTTCATCATTCAATTGTAAAAATTTTTTAATTTTTCCACCTGTTAAACCTATATAATATATATGAGCACATCCATCTTCACTATATAATGCCAATTCTTCATTTTCATCTGATGGGTATTCAGCATATCCTTCTTTATTTTCTATATATATTGGTTGTTCATTTTGGTATGCTTCTATTATTTCTTTTAATATTTCTTTTTTTGTCCCTTTATCTATTTCTACTTTTATTTTTTCTCCATTTCTATTTTCTATTATTATATTTCTATATCTTTCTTTTCTATGAGCATCAAACAATTCTTGAAATTCTTTATCTGAAATTTCTATCATTTCTTCTGTTTCTTTAAGTAAATTTGGATTTATTTTTGCTACATTTTCTTCTGAAATCCCAAATGTTGAATATCCTTTTTCTCCATCACTCATTTCTATTTCATACACCATCAAACTTTGAGGTTTCATTCCTTCTATTGTTGTTTTGTTTTTATTATATTTTACTTTTTTTGACATTTGTTTTTCCTTTTTATTTTTATTATAACCTAAAATAAAAAATCTTTTTTTACCTCTTGTTTCAGTTATTTCTAAGTCATTTAATGTTATAATTTATATAACAAAAAAAGAAAAGGATTTACTTATGACTGATACTATTACTATTTCAAATGATGTTCAAATTGAAATTGATGGAGAAAAAATAATTTCAATTAATGAACCTATTTGTGTTACTGTTGATGCTTATGTTACTTATACTCAAGAAGATGGTATGCCTTGTGAAATTGATACAAAAATCAATGGAATTAAAGTTGAAAATAAGCCTTTAACAAATTGGGTTACTTTTAAAAATTCTACTCTTGATGAATTTGATATTCTTTTTGACGAAGATGAAATTTATAATGATATTCATGATTATATTTTAAGCGAAGTCAATTATTCAACACTTTCTGTTTCTGATAAAATAGAAGATGGTTATATTTCTATTTAATTATTTATAAAGGAAAATTTTATGACTTTTGAAGAAAAAGTAATTGCTACAAATGAATTTTTAGTTGATAATTTTGAGGATGAATTAAGTTATTTTATTTTTGATAATAAAAATATTATTAACCCTTTTTTTAATACTTCCAGAGATACGAGAGTTAATCCTGTTTCTTATTATGGAAATTCTTATTTAAATTGGAAATCATCTTTAGAAGATTTGAAAAAAAATTGTTTTATTTTTTTTGTTGATGATATGCCTCTTATTATCTGGAAATATTCAAATACTATTGATGATTATTCTTATTATTTTGATGGTTGTTCTATGAGAGGAACTTTTTCTGATGTTTTATCTGAAATTTCTTCTATTATTCCTGAAACTTTATCTTTTGAAATTAAAAATAAAGTTTTAAACATAACTTAAATTTAATTTTTTCAGTTTTGTTTAATTAAAAGTTTGCTATAATATTATATATATATAAAGATAAAAGGATTTTAAATATGTTCAAATTACTAATACTCGCTGGTCTTATTCTTGGAGCTTTCTCTTATGGAATTCTTACTATGGATGGTGATAATACTGTTTCTATTCATACTGATAAAGTTAAAACTGTTGTATCAGATATTGCTTCACATGTAAATGTAGATAAATAAGGAGAATTAATGAAAAAAATCCCTACTATTTTTCCAAAAGATGAAAATGATTTATCAAGAGTAGTTAATTCTGATATTATGCCAGATATTAATCATTTTAAAATAAAAGTTGATGGAACTGCTTGTATGATTAAAGATGGTCGTCCTTATTGTCGTTTTGATGCTAAACTCTTTAAACGAAAAAAAGGCAAAGTTATTCATTACACTATTGATGAAGTAAAAGCAAAACTTCCAGAAGGAGCTATAGCTTGTCAAGACCCTGACAGTAAATCAGGTCATTATCCTCATTGGATTCCTGTTAAAAGCGATGACCCTTCTCAAAAATATATTCTTGAAGGTTTTAATAATATTCCTGATGATATGAAAATTGATGGTACTTATGAATGTGTTGGTCCTAAATTACAAGGAAACCCTCATGGTGAGGACAAACATATTTGGATTCCTCATTTTAGTGAAAAATTGATTGTCAATATTGAAGGGTTAGATAAATATGATAAGTTTTCTTATTTATCAGATTTTCTAAAAGATTTTCCTTTTGAAGGTCTTGTAGCTTATAATTCTGATAATATTCCTATTGGAAAAATAAGACGAAGTGATTTTGGTCATCCAAAAATTAAATATAACAATATTTCAAGTATTGTTTATTAAACTTTTTTAAATGTAGCTTATTATGCTACATTTAATCCTAACATTATTTCATAATTACTTTTTTCATTCAATTCTTCTATTTCTTTTTTTGTTAATTTATTTGCTTCTTCTATTTTTGATATTATTGTTTCTATTAATGTTTCTTCTGGATATTGATTTATATTTAAATTATTAATTTGAATTTTTTTATTTTTGTAATTAAAAATATACATTTTTTTCCTTTTTTTTTATTTATTATAAAAAGATTCAAAAATATTTTAATTTAAAGAAAATTTAAGTTGTTTTTAATTAGATTTTAAGTTTAGTAATGCTATAATTATATATATCAAAAAAAAGGTTAAAACAATGAAAAAAATTCTTATCTCAGTTATGGCACTTATGGCACTTAGTTCAGTAGCATCTGCTTCTTCTTATGAAGATTACGAAAATTATGTAGTTGGTGGTGGTAACACTCCACAAGCAACTTCTATCCCTGTTTCTGAAATGAAAGATGTTCATGATATTTCTACAAGTAAAGCTGTTGCTTATGCTGATACTCCTGTTGTTAGTTCTGATGCTGTTCATTATGGTGGAACTGATATTTATGATATGTCGGTAAGTGAAACTGTTCGCTATGGTGAATAGTTTTTTATTTTTAATTTATAAAATTTAAGAGATAGATATATAATATATCTTATCTCTTTCTTAAACCTTCTTTTATTACCATTATTAATGGTATAAACATCATTATCTCCCAAAATGATAATTCAATAATTTTAAACATAATAAAATCTTTTAATATATATGAAGAAACCATTATTATTATACTTGGTACTAATATTATTGGTAAATAAAATAGAATTTTTTCTCTATCTTCTAATGTTCCTTTTATTATTTTTTTATATATAAAATATAATAATAATATTGAAATATTCAAGACACTTATACATCCAAAACTTATTTCTATTGTTGCCATAGTTATTGCAATTAGTATTAGTAACATTATTTTTTTGAATATTTTTATATTCATTTAAACCTCTTTTTTTAAGTTATTTTTATTATATTAATTATGTTGTAATTTTTATTATATATTCTTTTTCTTTATTTTTAAGCTTTTGAAATAAAATTAAATCTTTTGTAGTTAAACGATTGTTTTTAGTTTTTTTAATTATTTTTATTTGACTTTCTTTTATCCCAAATTTAATTAATTTCTTTTTTATATTATATGCTTGATATTCTGTTTTGATTTTTATAATTTCTATTATTTTATGTTTATTAAGTGCTTCATTAAGTTTTTTTTCTTTTATTTGATGTGCATATAATTTCATTTATTTATACCTTTTTTTTATTCTATATTTTAACGTTTTTGTTTTTAAAAAACTCTTAATTATTATTTATTTTTATATAATTAATTTATATAAAAATATTAAGGCATACAATGGGTAAAATTATTAAAATACGTTTATATATTGAAGAAATTAAATCTGGTTCTCATACACATTATTATTCTTTTGAAAAAACTGAAACTTTTAATACTAATGATGAAGAAAAAATCTTAAAACTTTTAATTGATTTTAATGAAAGAATTAAATTATTAACACTTGGTTGCAGGATTTCTATATATATTGATAAATCAGTCTCTTATAATTCTTTTTTTGGATTTCTCTTTAATAATTGTTTTCATTTAACTGGATATAATCCATTAATTATTGAAGAAATGAATAATTATTATGAAAAACCTCAACTTTTAATTAAAAGTATTGATATTAACTTAATTCAAAAAAAAGTCTTTGATTGTTTAAATAATTAAAATATTTTATTTTAATTATAATTATTAGAAAAATCAAAAGGTTTATATTATGTTTAAAGATTTAGCAAAAGAAGCTTTAAAAGAAAAAATTAATAATGATAACATTATTAAATTAATTTCTGATATTGAAAATGTTTTATCTAAGTTTGATAAAATTACAACTGATGACAATTTTCATAATTTAAATAAAATTTTTATTAACTTAGCAACAATGCAAAATCAATTAATATTTCATTCAAATATAATTGATTTTGATGATAGTAAAAAAAACATTGAAGATTTTAACATCTTTGTTAAAAAAGTTGAAAATTATTTAGAGAATGTTAAAAAAATATTAGAAATTTAATCCCCTTGAAATTCCTTCAATGAATTGTTATTGTTTAGCAAGTCAATTTTCTGCTAAATTTTTAAATATTTTTTTTAAATTTTCCATATATTCTTTTTTTTGAATATTTTCTTTGAAATAAATTTCATCTCCTATATTGACATATACTATGAATGGAACTAATAATGCTTCATTTCTTGGTAATGCTTTTCCCATCCCTTTCATATAAATTGGGATTACTGGCACTTCTGGATATTTTTTTGCTATATGATATATTCCAGTTTTAAATTCTTTTATTTCTTCTGGATTTCCTCTTGTTCCTTCTGGAAATATAATTACTATATCTTCATTTTCGAGACTTTTAAAAATATTTCCTAATGGGTCTTTCCCTTTTATTTTTCTATCTAATGGTATTACTCCTAATAAATTTTTACTTACCCAAGATATATATTTATTTGCAAAAAAATAATCGTATGCTCCTACTGGTCTTACTTTTTTTAAAAGTTTATTTTCAAATAATGACATTATTGATAGTGTATCTAAATGACTATTGTGATTTGCAATTATAATCGCTGGTCCTTTTGTTGGTAGTTTTTCTTTGTTTTTTATATTCATACCCATTATTAAAAGTAAAATTGGTTTTACTATTAAATTAAAAAAAATTTTTTTTAACATTTTTATACCTTTTTATATTATGCTAATTTATATAAATAATTTATATAATGAAAAAATAAAGGAGCTGTATAAATTAAGCTATCTATTCTATCGTTTATACCTCCATGCCCAGGTAATAGATTACCAAAATCTTTAATTCCAATATCTCGTTTAATTGCTGAAATAACTACATCACCAACAAAACCTCCTATTGATATTATTAATCCTGCAAATATACTTTCTATTATTGTAAAAGGTGTTAAAAATGATAGTAATATTGCTAATCCAATTGTTCCTATCATTCCTCCTATAAATCCTTCTACTGTTTTATTTGGACTTACTTTTGGTAATATTTTATGTTTTCCAAATGTTTTTCCTGATATATATTGCATAACATCATTTCCTTGTGTTACAAGAATTAAATATAGAATTAATTCTATTCCAACTATATTTAAAAAATTACCATCATTTGTAAAGTATATTTCATTAAATGTTGCTAAATATGCTAAATGACTAAATGCGAAAACAAACAACATTAATCCCCAATGAATTGCAGCAGTATTTTTTATAAAACCTTTCGTTTCTCCAATTAATATTTGCCTAAATGACAAGAATAAAAATGAATATACTGGTATAAAAATTAAAAACATGCTATACCATTCTATATGAATAAAGTAATATTGAAACAATATTGATATATATGCCCAAAAAACTATTCTTCTATCTGAAATTCTAATATCTAAATGAGAAAAATACTCTTTAAGTGATAAATAACTTATAAATGCAAAAAATATTGTTAATAAAGTATTATTTGAAAAAAGAAAGAAAAATAAAGTTCCTAAAATTATCCACCAAGATTTAATTCTATCTTTTAATTCTTTATTTGATTTAAACATTACAAATATATTTGCTATTATTAATACTATAAATGTAATTCCAAAAATTATTAATGAATTATTTGTTGTATTTTCAAACATTATTTTTCCTCTATTTTCTGTAATTCTTTATATCTATTCCATACTGTTATAATTGATAATATTATCATAAAATAAAATATATATTCTATAAAATTATATTCTTTTAAATATATTAAGATAGAAATAACTCCTATTCCAAATGCTCTATCACTTTTGCCAAATGGTCCTGTATAAACTCGTTTATCATAAAATGCTTTTCCTAATACACCTATAAATTCTGTGCTTATTGAAATAATTATAAATATTGTAACTAATAATGGATTTACAAACAATATAAATGGTAAAAATATAACTACATCTGAAAATATATCTCCCATTTCATTAAATATAGCCCCATTTTTAGTCATTTGATTATGTTCTCTTGCTAACATACCATCAATTGCATTTAATGCCATTCTCACAAATAATATTATTGGGAGTGATATAGCTATTAATAGTAAATTTTGTGTATAAACTATTATTCCTCCAATGATTGAAATAATAAAAGCAAATAATGTTACTTGATTTGGTGTTATACCTTTATTATTTAATTTTTTTACAATAGGTCTTAAAAGGTCTTGGAATTTTGGTTTTAAATCATAAATTGTCATTTATATATCCTTTATTTTATTTTTGATTTAATTATTTTATTCAGGATGCTGAATTTAAGTATATAAAATTAAATATTAAATCAAACTTAAAATATTAATTTTAAATTAATTTTATTTTTATAAAAAAATATTGATAATTTGTTTTTTTATTATTTTTATTATAATTTATATTAATATTTTAAACAAGGTGATATTTTATGAGTTTAGCAGAATTAGCAATAGGTGGTATGGTTGGTAGTGCTATTGGAAAATCTAATCAAAGAGATAGATATGAAGAAATATTAGATAGAAAGAAATCTTCTGATTTAAAACATTTGGGTATTACTGTTCGTACAGTATTAAAAACTGCTTCAAATAATGATGCTTTTATTAATGTTGTTAATAGTTTTTTAGATACTTCTCGTGGTTCTGATGAAAGTGAAGAAATTCTTATTGCAGCTTATAATAGCTATATTTCAAAAGGTAATTCTAACGATGATTTTTATTTAAATATTTTAGATTATTTAGACAAACGACATATTACTGACAATCATTTAAATGATTTGGAAGAAATTAAAAATGCTCAAAATAATGTTGAATTATCTAAATTGGTCGAAGAAGGTGATGATATTGTTCAAGAAGAATTTAATAACATTATCACATATTTTAAAACTTTAACTGATGAACAACTTCAGATGTTAAGAAATGAAGGTAGTAATAAACAAAAAAATATTTTATTTCTTGCAAAGGCTGGTATTATTACTGGTTCCTTGATAGCTACTATTGTTACTGGTTATTTTCAAATGGCAGCTTCTAATATTTCTGGTCAAGATGAATCATTAGGTTCTGCTTTGATGTTTTTAGCTACTGTTTCTATGCCTATGTTTCCTGTTGATGGTATTTTAAAAAAATTATTAAAAACTGTTGGTTTGAAAACTTTTCAAGAATTATCTAAAAATGATACTTTTGTCAAGGAACTTAGTTCGAAAATAGAAACGAGTATTAATAAATTAAACTCTGTTGATGAAATAGTTTCTTTATTACAACAACTTGATAAGTCTTTTAATCATGATGCTTTTATTAGTCATAAATTATTTCCTAAAATTTTTGAAAATTTTTCTGATGAAACTCTTGAAAAAATTCCTTCTTTTTTTCTTGAAGAAAATAATTTTTATTATGAGAAGAAAAATCCTGATAAATCATTAAAAAATTCATATATTAATAAAAAATATAAAAAATCCGTTAATAAATAATATATTTTTAATACATTTGAATTTCTTGATATTCTTTTGAAATATATACTATTCCACAATCACCATACCCACCTTTATATAAAGCTACAAAATCTTTTATAGGATTTTGTATAAAATCGTTACAATTTCCTCCATATTGATACAAATATTGGCTATTACATAATTCTGCATTTATTCTTTCAAAATAATCCCATAATTTGAAAGAAGTTTCTGATGTATAATGAATATTCATTTTTTCTTCAAATATATTCATCATTTCAGTTATATTTGGAATAGTTGTTCTTATATATAAATCAATTTCTTTATTTAATTCAAAAGTTATATCAGAAGCTTGATATACTTCCATATCTTCATTATCAACAATAAATGCTACATCATATTCTAATGGATATTCTAATCCACATTTTTCAAAAATTTTTTTTGCTACTACTATATCTGCTTCCATTCTATACTTTTTTGACCAAGTTGAATTAAATGGATTTTGTTTTGTAAAAATTCCTAATTTAATTTTATCAAAAAATAAGACATTTAATAATGTATTTACTTTATGTTTATCTACTGTTCCCCCAATAATAGAACAGACTTCTTCTATGATTTTTTCTTTATTAAAACTTGTTTCTTCTTTTATTATTTTGTTCATATCTTTTCCTTTTTTTGTTAAAGATATAATAACATTTTCTTTCTTAAAGCCTTATTAAATTATTTCATTTATTTCTTCCTTTTTTATTAGATATAAAATAAGAATTTTAATTGTTTTTAAGCTTTAATATGTTATTATATATGTAACAAAAAGAAAAGGATTTATACTATGATGAACTCTATTATTAATTATTTAATTGAAAATTATTCTGCTGAAATTATTACTTCTACACCTGTTAAAAGTATTCTTGATATATCGAAAGAATTTTCACAAGGTGAAATGATTATATTATCTAATGAAAATAATGATTTTATTTTTTCTCATACTTTAAATGGAACTGATATTAGACATACTATTTTTGAAAAAATTATTCCTTTGAATGATGATATTGATTTTATGTTTGATGATATTATTGCTATTATTAAACAATATTTGGATAAACAAATTTCAGAATTTAATTATGCATTAGATGGTGATAAGGCTCAAAGAGCCTCAATACTTAAACAAGTTGCCAGAATCAAAAGATATGAAATTGAAGATTTAGAAAATGAACTTAAAGATTATCAAGAAAAAATCAAAGATACTTTATTAGAAGAGGCTATCCAAGCAGGATATACAATTAATCAACCTGTTGTCAAAAAAGAACAAGCACCACTTTGTTTACCAACAGGAAAAAAATATTATATTTCTAATTTAGAAGTTGTTTTTCAAAAAAACATTTACCCAACAAAACCGCTTCTTAAATTCAAACCTTATGTTCATTTGGTAATTGGAAGAATTGAAAGTGATGGTTTTACTTTTAATAAAAACATTATATCTACTGATAATTATGAAAAACATAATTATTTTTTGTTTTTTGATAAAATCGAAATTGAAAAAAAACAAAAATTTGCTATAAAATTCCCTGATATTTATACAAATGTTACTACTTTTGTTTTAACTAATCCTGATGAATTTCCTGAAATAGATAAAGGTGAAATAGACAAACATCAAATCATAAGTTATTATGGGGAATTTTTTGCTACTTATTTTACGAGCTTTCAATCTGATTTAATAAGAGATTTAAATGATAATAATATTAAAATACCTAATTATTATATAGAATTTTCTTCTAATGGGAAAAGATATGCTTATCTTTGTTTAGATACTGATAAAAAATTTACAATGAATAAAAAAAGAATTTCTTCTATGATTAAATTATTAAAAGATGGTAATCCTAATATTATTGAATTGCCTTCTGATTACAAAGAAAATTCTCGTAAATTAAATGGTAAAACTGAACATTTTGCTAATTTTTTATATGAAAATTATAAATCTATTTTAAGTCAAAAATAATTTAATTTATTTTAAGTTTTTTTTGATATAATTCACATCTTAAATATTTTATTTTTTATATTAAAATATTTATTTTTATCCACAAGCCTGATAAACTTGTGGATACTTTTTTATTTTATGGTCATTTTTCCTTGTGCTGATAATTTTTTATTTAATTCTTGTTTTTGATGTGCTTGTTTATATGCTCCTGCACCAGCCATTTCTGATTGCATTGTTGCTTCATCTGCTATTTCTTGTGCTTTTTCAAATGCCACTTTTCCATGTAAATTTTGTTGAGCTATTTCATTTGCTCCATCCATAACTATTCCCATTGCTATTGGGTCATTAATTACATTTTGTGATTGTGATAATATATCTACTATATTATCTTGATTTGAATGATATACATTTATTATATTTTGTATTTCACTCATTGGAACATTTAAATTTTTTGCGAAAGTTAATAATGTATCATTATCTATGTTTCCACCATCTGCTGCAAAAAATAATTTTGCTATATCATTTGTTGAATAATCATAATTATCTGCTATTTTATCCAAAAGAGATTTAATTAATGATAATAAAATAAAATTTGTTGTGTTTGTTCTGTCTTTATTGAATTATCATTATTAACTGCTGAATAATTATCCTGTGCATATACTGATGACCCTGCTATTAATGATGTCGCTATTGCTACTGTCATTATTTTTTTAAGTTTATCTTTTAATGAAGAACCTTGTGTTTCATCTTTAAAATCTGAAAATGATATTGAAATAGTTGATATGATTAAAACTATGAAAAAACAATTGGTACTTGATAGTCAATATTTAATGAATTTAGGTAAAGTTAGTAAAGATGATGAGGTCAAATGGACAAAATTTGTTAATTCACTAATACAATTTGAGAAAGAATTACAATAATACTTTCTAATTTTATATAATTTAACATTAATTATTCTTCACAAATAATATTTAATGTTTTTTCTACTTTTTTGAAAAATGCTTTTCTTTCTTTTTTTCTTATGAAATCAGGTTTTGTTTTTCTTTCGTCATAATCATCATAATGCCAACCTTCAAAATCAAAACTCAAATCTTCATCATCTAAAAAATTTTTTATTTTCTTTTCAGGTGTTATCATTGTTACATATGCTTCATCTTCATACGAATGATTATAGAATTTTGCTACAAAAATCTTATTTCCACATTTATATCTCTTTATTGTTAAAAAATCATATTCCCCTGTTTCATCTATTAATTGAATATTTCTCATTTTTAATCCTTTTGCTTTCTTTTTGGTTTTTTTAATTTATTATACATTTTTTTTATTTTTATTTCAAAATTATTTTTTCAGAGAATTTTAAGCCGTTTTATGTTATTATATATATAACAAAAAAGAAAAGGTTTTTAAATGTATAAATTTATAATTGATACTAATTCATATTCTGGAAATTTTGAACGAAATATGTGTTCTTATATGACTGGTGCATATGATGATTTCACAATGGTTGGTGCAGAACTTGCTGATACTTTCAAAAATGATGTAATTTCAAAAGATATTTTAAGTAATATTAAGTATGTTACTCATCCTGATTTTGAAGAAGTAGAAACTCCTGTTCTTATTGAAAAAACACCTAATCGAGTTAATCTTGGTAATGGTAGAATTGTTGATTTGGATTCTATTGATGCAAAAAAAGCAGTAAAAATTTATCCTGCATATGAGAGTGTTGCAATTTTATTTAAAAACAATCCTATTGATTTTATTGATGTTTTGAAAAAAAGAGCTTATTCTTTTGCAGATGAAAACAATATTGAAATACTTGGTTTCCGTTTATGCTTAGTAGAAGATAAAACTTCTTTTGTTGAAATTTAATTTTTAAAATTTTTGTTCTTTTGTTTTAATCCTGAATGTTTTTCATTCAGGACTAATGTCGATGCAACCATCTGGTTGTCCATCTCCACCATATAATTTTAAACTCATTTCTTTTCCTTTTTAATTATTCTATTACTGGTTTATGATTTTTTCTATCTTCTTCCGTAATATCTTCTCTATGTTTTGGACTATCTCCAACTTCATCCCACACTATACAACCTTCTGTTGGACAGGCAGTAGCACAAGCTGGTTCATCATTATGTTCCACACATTCTACACATTTATTTCCATATACATAATATATTTCTATACCTGTCGGATTATCCATTTCATCAACAATCGCTTCTACTGGACACTCGTCTATACATGCACTACAACAAATACAACTATCTGTAATTAAAACTGCCATTTATTTTCCTTGCTCTCTTTATATTTATTAAAAGATTTTATTTTTTTATCTTTTAATAGACATATTATATCATATAAATTAAAAATTCTTCTTTCTTTTAATTTATACGATATAGTAAATCGACTTTCAAGAAGCTCTCCGTGCTGAATTGCGATGGTTTAGCAACTCAATTTTCTTCTAAATTCATTAATAATATCTTCTTATTTTAATATATTTTAAGCTTCTTTATTGTATAATTTTTTATATAAAGAAAAGGATATATATGAAAAATTTTGTTAGAAATGATATTTTAAAAGATGGTATTGTTAATGAGGAAAACTTAGATATTCTTTGTGAACAGGTTATTGAAAATTCTTGTTATGATAAAGTTGGCATCGAATTTTATTCTATTGACAAAAGTATGTCTTACACTGATTTAAATCGTAGCCCTGAAATTATTTCTGATTGGTTAGACCACTTAGAAACTTTAAGAGTAACTTC
>Ga0256828_1000872_pt1 | contig 19559 bp, 22 predicted proteins | sample CV88metaG_FD_185993 | JGI IMG/M metagenome (GOLD analysis project Ga0256828, IMG submission 185993) | Hydrothermal vent microbial communities from East Pacific Rise, Pacific Ocean - CV88 | ecosystem: Environmental > Aquatic > Marine > Hydrothermal vents | place: Pacific Ocean: East Pacific Rise...
TGGCTTGATGTTGAATAAGTGCATAAGCTAAACTATTTTCAAAATCAATCTGTGAAGGTTGAGCTGTTGTAAACCCACCAAATGATGAGCCTCGGTGATTTGCCAAGCCCTCAAGGTCAATGCTCTTTTGAAGCTGATGAAGAAGCAGAGTTTTTCCACTGCCTGTACGCCCACCGATAATAATGGTCTTCAACTGTTCACTCACAGCTTCACTCTCTTGCATTAGAAATTGTCGAAATGCTTTGTATCCCCCTTTTAGCCGAGGAATGGTTAATCCTGCTTCTTTAACCCACGCTTGGGAAATCTGTGAACGCTGTCCACCTCTAAAACAGTACAAATAGGCATTTGGATTGGCTTTTATAAAATCTACCCATGCCTGAACACGTTTCTCTTTAAAGGGAGTTACCAGCTCTTTACCTAAGGCTACAGCACTGGCATTTCCCTCTTCTTTATAGCGAATACCAATAAGATGTCGCTCGTTATCGTTCATCAATGGGAAATTGGCACTTTTAGGAAATGCCCCTTTTTCAAACTCTATATTTGCTCTCACATCTATAAGAGGACGTTCTTGGAGTACAATATTGCGAAAATTTTCGCTCAAAGGTAAATCAAGGTTTTTAATAGCTTTTATCTCATCGAGGCTGTTTAATGGTATCTCTTCTTTTATATAATTCATAAATTCTTTTCTATTTTTTAGAAAGCTTAATCTTCTTTTCCTAAGAAGTAGATTAAGCCTATTATTGAGTATCTATAATTGCCTAAAATTAAGTTAAAAACGGTATCTTAAACTATAATCTCTCTTACTTCATCAAGTATCTAAGAAATTCTCATAATATAGGATTACATGAATGATTAAAAAACATTTTATAGAACAAATTGCTATTTTTTTCAGTGTTACAAAGTGGCTCTTTCTCTCCTCTATTATTGGTATAATTATTGGTGCTGTGGTTACTTTTTTTTTAAATCTTTTAGAATATGCTGAATCTTCACGCTCACTTTTACCATTTAATTACTACTATCTACTGCCTCTTGCTTTGCCTTTAACTGTTTGGTTGGTCAAAACCTTTGCTCCAAATGCAGAGGGACATGGTACCGAAAAAGTTATATCAGCCATTCATAAAGATGATGGGAAGATTGATATTTTTGTTATACCTGTTAAACTTTTTGCTACGCTTATTAGTATTTTTGCAGGGGCATCGGTAGGAAAAGAGGGACCAGGGGCTCAAATTGGTGCAGGGGTAGCTTCTGCTTTTTCGGAGCTTTTTAAGTTTAGTAAACAAGACCGTAAAAAATTGGTTATTTGTGGGATTAGTGCAGGATTTGCTACGGTCTTTGGTACACCCATTGCAGGGGCTATTTTTGGAGTAGAGGTATTGATTATTGGAGTGATACTTTATGATGTATTGTTGCCCTCATTTATTGCAGGTTTTGCAGCATTTACAACAGCCCAGTTTTTAGGAATTCACTATACCTATTATACTCTTCATTTTTATCAAAGTATTTCACTTGATATGGGTTTAATTGCCAAGGTAGTAGGGGCTGCCCTCTTTTTTGGTTTTGTTGCAGATGTTGTAATTACTTCTGTATCTGTTAGTGCTAAAATGATTCAAAAGCTAAAATGGAATCTCTATTTAAAATCAGCAATAGGAGGTGTTTTATTGGTACTCTTGACACTTCTATTTGGCGATGATTATATTGGATTGGGATTGGATACCATTCATGCAACCATCAGTCCTAACCCACTCTATACCAATGATGTACATTGGTACAGTTTTTTGGTCAAAACACTTTTTACCTCGCTCTCTTTAGGAAGTGGTGCTAGTGGAGGTATTATCACTCCTATTTTCTATATTGGTGCGACAAGTGGTCATACTTTTGGTATGCTGTTCTCTCCTGAACATTTGATTCTCTTTTCAGCATTGGGCTTTGTTAGTGTGCTTTCAGCAACAACCAACACACCTATTGCGTCAACCATTATGGCTGTTGAACTTTTTGGCTTAGATATTGCCCACTATGCAGCAATTGCAGCTGTGATTAGCTTTCTTATTTCGGGACATAGAAGCATCTTTTCTTCTCAAATTTTAGCAATGAAAAAATCTGAAATGTTAAGCGTAAAAATAGGAGAAGAGGTTGAGAATATAAGCAGTGAGCTGGAAGAGCATGAGGTTAAAAAGATTAATAAAATTAGAGGTAGATTACAAGAAAAACGAGAAGCAATGAAAAAACGTAAGTTAAAGAGAAAGGATTAATCTCTCTCTTTAGACTTTTTTCTAAGAATTTTTGCTAAATAACCTCAAGCAAAAATTCCCTACGCTCCACCGTCTCACCGATGCTTTTAAGTTCTAGTCCTTCTGCTTTGGTAAGGGCTAAAAATGCCTCAACACTCTCTTTTCGGACAACACAGAGCAGTCCTCCTGAGGTTTGAGCATCACATAAAATATCTTGCTGTTGAGGGGTCATGGAGCTGATATTGTGACCGTAGCTCTCAAAGTTTCGGCGTGTTCCCCCTGGTACACAATCCATTGCCCAATACTCCTTGACCTTTGGAAGCAGAGGCACATCATCGAACCGTACCACAGCAGAGATGTCGCTTCCCTCACAAATTTCGCTGAGGTGTCCCAAGAGTCCAAAACCTGTTACATCGGTAATGGCTGTCACCCCCTCTAGTGCAGAGATTTCAGCTCCTATTTTGTTGAGTTGACACATGGCTTCTACGGCTGGTTCAATGTCTCCATCGGCTATTTTCTCCTGTTTTTGAGCTGTGGTCAAGATACCAATCCCTATAGGCTTGGTCAAAAAGAGTTCACAGCCCACTTCGGCTGTGTCGTTCTGTTTTAGGTTCTTGTTTTCTACCAAACCTGTAACAGCCAAACCAAAAATCGGTTCAGGAGAGTCGATGCTATGCCCACCTGCCAAAGGGATACCAGCCTCTTCACAAACAGAGCGTCCACCATCTATAACCAAACGAGCCACCTCATCGCTTAGTTTTTTAACAGGCCAACCAAAGATAGAGATAGCCATCAATGGTTTACCACCCATTGCGTAGATATCACTAATGGCATTGGTCGCTGCGATTCGTCCAAAGGTAAAAGGGTCATCAACAATAGGCATAAAAAAGTCGGTGGTGGAGAGTACCGATGTACCGTTACCCAAGTCAAACGCTGCTGCATCATCTTTGGTACTGTTCCCCACCAAAAGTTCGGGGTAAGAGATGGTTTCTCTTGCCGATTTTAAAATATTGTCTAACTGTTTGGGAGAGATTTTACACCCACACCCTGCACCGTGGCTATATTGGGTTAATTTTATATCATTCATAAATTTTTCCTCTTTTTTAATTAAGTTTTTTTTTGGAGAAATACTAATCCTCTTTCCCTAAAAAGGAGGTTAAGAGTATACTGTCACCTAAAAAGGTTCATGATGATAAAGATAGAGATTCCAAATTATAAAACCATTGAGTTAGAACATATTGTCCTTGATTATAATGGAACCATTGCCAAAGATGGTCAACTTAAAGAAGAAGTAAAAGCATTACTTCCTCAACTCTGCAAACGCTACACCGTGCATGTCATTACAGCCGATACTTTTGGAAGTGTCAAAGCAGAGTTACAAGGGTTTGAAGTCACAGTTACTGTTTTGACCACCGATGACCATACCCAAGAGAAAGCAAACTATATCGAAAAACTTGGAAAAGCAGAGAGTATCGCCATAGGCAATGGAAACAACGACAGTGAGATGCTCAAAAATGCTATACTTGGTATCGCTGTGCTGGGTGATGAAGGGTGTGCAACGGCTACGCTGTTACAGAGTGACATAAGCAGCACCTCCATAGAGGATGCATTGATGCTTCTGCTCCATGAAAAACGTTTGGTGGCTACGTTGAGAAAGTAGATTAATTGGTCAAAATAAATAGAATATCAATTAAATATTTTACTTTTTAATGTATAATCCAGAGTAATAAAATAGAATAAAGTAGGAATTAAAATGGCAAACAGTAAAGATGGAAAAATAAGAGCAAATATTAAGAGTGGTAAAGAGGTAAACATAGTTTTAAAAGAAGACCAAGATACAGGTTTATTGACATGGGGTGTGGTTCGAGATATATTAACAAAGTCATCAACCCATCCACATGGTATAAAAGTACGTCTTATGAGCCGTGAAGTGGGAAGAGTTAAAGAAATCTTATCTTAGATAGTGCTTTTAAATCTTCTACCAACTAATTACAAGCACAACTCCTTTATAATATCAGCTATAAAGGAGTCTACAGAATGTTTAAAGAACTACTAACAAAATTTGCGTATTTTCTGCATAGCTCTAAGCGTTATAAAACCATAAAAACTACTTTCTCTAACTTCTTATTAAATGCTGACTATGAATATAAAAAATATTTTGATATTTTTATGATTTCACTTATTGTAGTCTCTATTACTATTTTGGTTTATGAGGTTAAAAATCCTGTGCCTGATTGGGTTGATTTTTTTGATATATACATAGTCACAACAATTTTTCTTATAGAGTATATAGGTCGAGTTTGGGTGCATAATGACTGGCATAAGCAAGTGGTTAAAGAGGTAGGGGAAGCACAGTTTCTTAACCGTGACATTTCAGTGTGGGTACCGACGAAAGAGATTTTAAAGGGGAAAATGAAATACCTCTTAACGCCTACAGCTATTATTGATTTACTGGCTATTTTACCTGCATATCGTCCACTTAGAGTATTGCGTATTTTTGTACTTTTTAGGGTTTTTAAATTGCTTCGTTATACGAAAAGTATTAATCAGTTTCTCGGTGTTTTAGCCAGTAAAAAGTTTGAACTTTTTACTCTTCTATTTCTTTTGATTTTTATTACTGTAACAGCAGGGATTGCTATTTATGTATTTGAACAAAATGAAAATGAAAACATAGACTCTATATTTGATGCCCTTTACTGGGCGTTAATTACTATTTCGACGGTAGGTTATGGAGATATCTCTCCTGTTACAGCAGAGGGTCGTGTGGTCTCTATGATTATCATTGTTAGTGGTATCGCTATGATTTCATTTGTTACTTCAGTAATCGTTTCATCATTTTCTGAAAAGCTTGATGAACTTAAAGAGAACAGAATCATAGAAGAACTCAATAAAAAAGATGAGTTTATGATTATCTGTGGGTATGGACAGATGACGAGAATGTTTTTACGTTATTATGCCGAAGAGTATGACAAACGATACATTGTCATAGAAAATGATAAAGAGAAGGTTGAAGAAGCGATAAAAGAGGGCTATAAAGCCATTCATGAAGATGCCAGTAAGCATGATGTCATTAAACGCTTTAATTTGCAATATTCCAATATTACCCTTTTGGCTTTAACTGGTAATGATATAGCAAATATATATATTACGCTTAATGCTAAATCACTTTCTAGGAAAATTAAAGTTGTTGCTAGAGCAAGGACAGATAAAATGGTTAAAAAATACCAGTTAGCAGGTGCAGACAGTATTGTTAGACCAAATGTTATAGCAGATAGAATGCTTTATACAGCCATTACTCAACCTGTTATGTACAAGGCTATTTATGCTATTTTGATAGGTAAAAACATGGCACTACTCGATGAGGTTAATCTGGATGATTCAGAATTACTTGTTGGTAAAACCATAGAAGAGTTAGAGTTTAAAAAGCAAAAGTTACTCTGTATAGGTCTTCAACGTGCAGGAGAAGGGGGAGAGTTTCTTTTTAATCCTCCAGCAAAAACAACGCTAGAAGAATTAGATACACTTTTGGTGATGGGGCGAAAAGTGAGTATAGAACACTTTAGAAATATTTACAAAAAGGTTAAGTATGTTTAATAGAAAAGCCTTAATGTTTGGATACAGCAATACTACCAAATTTTTAGCAGAAAATCTAACACAAGAGCTTCATTATCTAGTTATTATTGTTGATGATGATGAATCATATCAGGCAGCTAAAAAAGCAGGTTATCGAGTTAAACTTTTGGATATAACTGATGATGATGTATTGGAAGAGCTTGATGTTGAAGAGGATGATTATTTAATTTGTGTTATGAAAGACCATTATATTAATGTTTTTTTGACACTCTCTTTGCATTCACTCTTTCCTAAAACGACCATTATTGCTCTTTCTGACTCTTACCATGCCACTCAAAAGCTTAAGATGGCAGGAGCTACGAGAATTATAGACCTCTATCAGGTAAGTGCCAATCGTATTCATAATATTTTGACCAAACCCGTGGCGACCAAACTTATAGAGCAACTTTTTTCTCCTGAGGAGGATTTCTCATTTAAAGAGATGTTAATCCCTGAAAATTCTGTACTTGATGGTATTATGGCCGATGATTTTGACTTCTCTACGTATGGTATTATTTTAGTTGGAATGATAGATAAACGATTAAGTAACCAGTTTATCTTTATTACTTCTGGCTTAGAAAACCGTTTTGATGTGGGTGATACCTTGGTCTGCATAGGGTATAATAATGACTTGGAAAAATTTGAAACGTATATCAAAGGAGCATAGTATGAAAATAGCTATTATTGGAGCAGGGAAGTGGGGTCAAGCACTCTATCATGCTTTCAGTCAGAACAATGACGTGGTTATTAATTCTCGTTCAGTTAAAGATATAGAAAACTTTGTAAGCTTAGAAGAGGCACTCTCGTATGAGTACTTGGTTATGGCGATACCAGCACAAGCTGTACGTTCTTGGATGGAAGAGAACTTTGTAGATAAAGGACAAAACCTTCTGGTAGCATCTAAAGGCATAGAGACCTCTACCGGGAGTTTTCTAAATGAAGTATATGGAAAATATGTAAGTGCAGATAGATTGGCTTTTATTTCAGGACCTTCATTTGCAGCAGAGGTTCAGAAATCTTTACCTACAGCACTTAAAATTTCATCAATTAACATGGAGTTAGCAGAAGTTTATGCTGATGCTTTACCTTCGTTTATAAAAGGTTATGTAGATGATGATGTTGTAGGTGCAGAGGTTGCAGGAGCTTATAAAAATGTTATCGCCATAGCAGGTGGTGTGTGTGATGGTTTAGAGCTTGGAAACAATGCCAGAGCAGCTCTGATTTCTCGTGGACTTGTAGAGATGACCCGTTTTGGAGAGCATTTTGGAGCAAGAATAGAAACCTTTTTATCTTTGGGGGGAGCAGGTGATTTATTTTTAACAGCAAGTTCTCAACTCTCTCGTAATTATCGTGTAGGTTTAGGACTCTCTAAGGGTAAAAGTTTAGAGGATATTTTAGAAGAGTTGGGTGAAGTAGCAGAAGGAATCCCTACGACAAAGGCACTCTACTTTATAGCTAAAAAAGAAGATATATATTTACCCATAGCTGATGAGGTCTATAAGATGTTAGAGGGTAAAGACCCTCTAAAATGTGTTCAGGATTTATTAAAATAATGTTTAAATTATTAAGACAAATAAGACGAAAAATAAAAAAAGTTTTTAGAGAGTTTTTGGTTTATCATAACAGTTCATTGGAGTATAGAGCTAAAATCATAACTCTTGTACTCGCAGTCAACAATGAAATATCTGAATGTGAAGAGGAACTACTTCATAAAATGGCTCTTGAAATCTATAACAACGATGAAGAGCGTTCAGATATTTTGGTAGAAACAGTCAAAGAGTATTTTGTTAAAATAGTAACAAACAATGGTTTAGACTTTGAGCACTTGATTTATAAAGTTGAAAAAGAGACCAAAGCTGTTAAACGTTTCTCTGCTAAAATCGAGATAGATAGACTAATGCAGTTTCAAGAGTGTCTGGATGATGAAGAAGATAAGATTTATCAACTTAGAGTTATTGAATTTTTAAAAGATTTAAAGGAACGAAATGAGTAGTGGATGGGGATGTCAGCATTTAACAACATTTGAAGAGAACAAAGAGTGGTGTAGACTGCTTAAACATAAGTGTGACCCAGGTTGTCATGGTTGTGTACTGTATGGAAAGTTTCTTTTTTCTCAAGAGAATACGCCATCTAATGCAGCTTATGAGAAGAGAGAGTCCAAACGTCTAGTAAAAAAACGTTCAGACAACCCCTTAGGGTAAGTGGTTTATGAAAGTAAACTTTTTACAATAACGTTAATCCGTCCACCATCTGCTTTAGAGCCAATAGTTGCTTTAGCAGCACCCATAACTTTTCCCATATCTTTCATGCTTGTAGCACCAGTTTGTGCAACAATCTCTTTTAGAGTAGCTTCCAACTCTTCATCACTCATCTGCTCTGGTAAATAAGCTTTGATGATAACAAGTTCAGCTTCTTCTTTTTCTACTAAGTCATCACGACCAGCATCTTTAAACTGAGCCATAGCATCTTCACGTTGTTTTGCATATTTTACTAAAATAGCTTCAACATCTGCATCGGTAACTTCTCTTCTCTCATTTACTTCTATATCTTTTACAGCCACTTGTATGTTTCGTAGGGTATCTCTTTTTTGAGTATCTTTCGCTCTCATGGCATCTTTTATGTCAGATTTTATCTGTGCATTTAAATTCATTTATATAATCTCCTAATTTTTAGAGGATTATACTATAATCTCATCATGAAGCAAATAACAATAGAAGATAAAACATTCAAATTAAAAGATATTAAACAACTCTACCCAGCTGTATTGGTAAAAACAGGGCATGGAAAAGAGACAACAGAGATGAGTCTAGAGTGGATAGACATAGAGTCAAAAGGTCGTGTTGACATAGCAGGATATGGGCTTTTTGTACGTATAGGTGATGAAGAAAAATATTCATTTATATATGAGACAAGAGAAGAGTTAGATCATAAAATTTCTAATCTCTCTGAACAGTTAAATAAATAGTATTTATAAACTAATAGTAATTAATATGAATAGTTTTTATTTAGATTTATATCTCTTTATATAATTAATGGTACTTTATAAGTAATATTAGCCTATTATATGTTTAACTAATATGGAGACACAATGAGCACATTTCAAATTTTACTTTTAATAATTTCAGTTGCAGTATTTTATCTTTTTTTCAAACAGTTGCTCTCTGGTTCTTTCCCAAAGCGTGGTGTAGACTTTGAAGCCAACAATGAAAATGAACAGATAGGTTCTATAACGCACATGGAGAAATCATTTTCTCGTCCATCACCAAAACCTTCTAGAGTAGAACAATTATTAAATATGGCAGATAAAGCAATAGAAAAAGAGGACTTCTCTGAAGCCGATAAAGCACTCTCTTCAGTGTTAATACTTGAACCAGAAAATGTAGGAATTTTACTACAGTATGGTTATGTTCTAATTCAGTTGGGAAGACTAGAAGATGCTAAAGAAAACTATTTGGCAATACTTGAACTGGATGAACATGAAGATATTGCACATGTATCTTTAGCCAATGTTTTACACAAGCTTGGTGAAGATGAAAAAGCCATAGAACATCATATTCGAGCTATAGAGCTTGATGGTGATTATGCTTCTCATTACTTTAACTATGCCAATACTTTGTATGATATGGGAAATAAAGAAGAAGCTTTACGTTTCTATAAACGAGCATTTGAGCTAGACAGCTCAATAGAAGCAGCAGAAAAGATGATAAAAGAACTTTCATGAGTGGAAACTGTTTTGTAAGGCAGTTAGCTACATCTGAGCTTATCTCAAATGTAGCAAGTTTCTGTTCTGAATGCTATGCTGAAATTAGTGAAAATGAGATTGTATATTATGATATGCAAAACTGTCGTTATCTTTGTACTTCTTGTCAAGAAAAATTCCAAAAGCATCTTGATGAAAACTGTGAACCTATAATTATTAACAGTTCTTTATTTAATTAAAATACAAAGTATACTTAACCATGGAAATGTACTATGTGATATTATTGTTTATTGCTACTATGGTTTTTTGGATTTTTCTAGAACTCTACTACAGTAAACGCTACACAAGTTTTATAAAATCATTTTTAAATGCAAATACCAACATAACCATACTTTATGAAAACAATAAAATAAGCTTTATCAACAGTATAGGTTTGGAGTTCTTTTCTGTCTCTTCTTTTAAAGAGTTTAATAAATCATATGCTGATATAAGTCAACTCTTTCTTCCCGATGAGAACTGTATAGACAAACATACTTATGGAAAAAAATGGTTTGATATTGTAAAAAATAATAACAGTAAGTATATAAAAGTTAAGCTTCTTTCTAAACGAGACAAGATGAACTACTACTTTAATATTAATATATCTAAACTCAAAAGCAATAGTTATTTATTATCATTTAATGACATAACTAAGCTTGAGAGCGAAAGAGTTATTATTAAAAAAGAGGCAGAGTATGACCCTTTAACAGAAGTATATAATAGAGTTAAGTTTAACAGAGTCCTTCAAGATATGATTTATAAAGCCAATAGGTATGACTTTAAATTTTCTATTATTCTTATAGATATTGACCACTTTAAGTCTATCAATGATACTTATGGACATAATGTAGGAGATAAAGTACTCATAGAGCTTTCTCGTCTTGTCAATATGTATCTTAGAGATAGTGATATTTTTGCTCGTTGGGGTGGAGAAGAGTTTGTTATTTTATCTGAATCAAAACATATTAAACATACAAGTATGTTCGCATTACGATTACGAAATATTATTAATGAATATTCATTTACAGAAGTTGGGAAAGTAACCTGTAGTTTTGGGGTAACAGAGTATAAAATAGGTGACAGCCAAATGCTTCTTTTTGAACGGGTCGATAAAGCCCTATATGAAGCAAAACATAATGGACGAAATCAAGTCGTTACAAAATAGTTGATGGCATTGATATAGCTAAGATTATTTAACTCTACATTTTTATAGGCTATATCAAACGCAGTACCATGGTCAACTGAGGTTCTAATAATAGGAAGATTTAAAGAAATATTTATTCCCTCATCAAAATAGAGTGCTTTCAGTGGTGCCAAGCCTTGGTCATGATACATGGCTACAAAGTATCGGTAGTTTTTACGGCTGTTTGGTGTAAAGGCAACATCAGGAACGAGAGGTAAAGTAAACACTTCTCTACCTATTTTTTTATGGGCTATTGCTCTGGCTTCTACTATATATTTTTCTTCATCCCCTAAAACACCATCATCTCCAGCATGTGGATTGAGTCCGAGAACTCCTATGCTTTCATCTTCCTTTAAATGCTCTTCTATGCTATAGTAAAAATCAATAAGGAAATTAGAAAGCTTCTCTACATCTTTTACCTCATCAGCAACTTGAGCCAAAGGAATATGCTCTGTATAGAGTGCCACATACATTTTAGGACAACCCAACATCATAATAGCAGGGGCAAAGAAAAACTCTCTAAGGGCATCGGTGTGACCTTTAAAGCTTACGCCTCCTAGCTCCCATGCTTTTTTATGAATAGGTAGGGTCATAATACCATCTACTTCCATATTTTTTACCAGTTCTACTGCTTTTAAAAATGAAGCAAAACTGTAAACACCACTCGCCTTAGTTACTTTTCCTGCTTCTATGCTAAAGGGTTTGGCTATTTTTTTAACATGATTAAAATCAGGAGGAATAGATATGTTTAAAAGTTCAGAGGCTTGTTTTAGCATCACCTCATCTATACAGTAGAGAGGTTCAACTATTTTTTTAATGGTATCATGGTTTTCAAGGGCGAGTTGAATGCCTATACCATTGAGGTCACCTATAGAGATTGCAATTTTTTTCATTATTTTTGAATGAGCTTTCTCATATCGATAATGGCTTGTTCCAATCCTGTAAATATAGACTGAGCAATAATACTCTGTCCGATGTTTAACTCTTCTATGGTATCTATTTCTGCAATATCTACTACATTTTGGTAGTTTAGTCCATGACCAGCTGCCACTTTAATGCCCAGCTCTTTGGCATCACAACTTAGTGTTCGTAAGTTAACAAGCTCATGTTCTATCATGGCTGCAAGTTCTTTTCTAGGAAGTTCAAGCTCTGGTATGTTGTGGTGGGTATTTGGTAGATGGCTGTAGAGCATGGCATATGCATTGGCATATTTACCTGTATGAAACTCTATCCATTCTACTTCCAAATCTTTGGCTCTTTCAACATTTTCCAATGTTGGGTCAATAAAGAGAGAAACTTCTATCTCTTTAAAATGTAAACGTTCAATGGTTAGACGTAACATATCATCATTACTTATAATGTCCAGACCACCCTCAGTAGTAATCTCTTCACGATTCTCAGGAACCAGTGTTACACGGTGTGGGCGTAGCTCACAGGCGATGTTTATCATTTCAGGTGCCATAGAACACTCTAGGTTAATAGGTAAGGCAGAGTGATAGATAATGTTCAGAGCATCTATGTCTTGAATATGTCGTCTATCTTCTCTTAGGTGAATGGTTATCTGCTCTCCACCAGCTCTTTTTACAATGCTTAGAGCATCTAAAGGGTTGGGATCAGCTATCATTCTTGCTTCTCTTAACGTTGCTATGTGGTCTATGTTTACACCTAATTTCATATGTTAACTCCTTTAAAATTCACTCTGTGGAATGGTTGTTTCCTTTTTCTCTACCAAATCTTTTACCCAAATGGTACCATTTTGCATCTCATCTTCACCAATAACAGCACAATATCTGGCATTGACTCTGTCGGCACCTTTGAGGTGTGCTTTTAACTTTTTGGCACTGTACTCTAAAGTTACTTTCTCTGTAGCTCTTTTTTTAGAAGCCAAAGGGAAAAGTGCATCAACAGATGACTCTTCCATGGCACCCAAGTAGTAACCTTCACGCTCAATTTCTGGCATTTGAACCAGCTCCATAATACGCTCTATTCCTAAAGCAAAACCAACAGCAGGTGTTGGTTTACCATCGAGAAACTCTACAAGTTTATCGTATCGTCCACCACCAGCTATGGCTGATTGGCTTCCGATGTTGTTACTTACAAACTCAAAGGCTGTTTTTGAGTAGTAGTCCAAACCTCTTACCAAGTTGGTATCGACCACATAACTTATGTTTTCACTTTTAAGTAATTTAACCAATTTTTCAAAATCACTCTCACAGCTTTCACAAAGATTCTCTAGCAATTTAGGAGAGTTTTCTAAAAGTGTTTGACACTTCTCATTTTTACAGTCCAGTACACGAATAGGGTTGGTTACTATTCTACGGTTACAATCTTCACAAAGTTTATCTTTACACTCTGTTAAAAAGCTTATAAGCTCTTCACGGTAAGGTGGCATACACTCAGGACAACCCAATGAGTTGATTTGCAAGTCATAACCGATTCCTAAAGCTTTGAAAATGTCACCTATCATCTGAATAATGGTAAAGTCTTCATATACGGAAGCTTCTCCAAAACTCTCACAACCAAACTGGTGAAACTCTCTAAGTCGTCCCTTTTGTGGTCGCTCATAACGAAACATAGGTCCATAGTAGTAGAATTTAAACTTCTCATTTTGTCTTCTGTCTAGTTTGGCTTGAACAAAAGAACGAACCACACCTGCTGTACCTTCAGGACGCATACAGACATCGTTGCCTCCTTTGTCTTCAAACTGGTACATCTCTTTTCCGACTATGTCCGAACTCTCACCAACAGAACGTTTAAAAAGCTTGGTCTCTTCTAGTATAGGTGTTTCTATGTAGTTGTAACCGTATTTTTTAGAAATATTTACGGCAGTAGTAACAATATGCACAAATCGTTCACTCTCCTCAAAAGTTAAGTCTTTCATGCCACGAAGTGCGTTTATCATATGTTTTTCCTATTATTTTAAAGTTTTTATTGTTGGAATTATACAGAAAATAAGTGCTAGAATGGTTAAAATAATATTCACAAATCTGATATAATAGAGAAAATTTAAAATATTGTATAAAAGATAGGAAAAAATGAACGTTATAGACCTACATTGTGACACAGCATCGCTACTTTTAGAGCGTAATGAAGTGCTAAAAAAGAACAGTTTAAAAGTAGATATAGAACGACTGCAAAAAGGTGAAGCCTTGGCTCAGTTTTTTGCCATGTATATCGACAGTAAAAAAGTAGAGAGCTCTTTTGAGTATTGTGTAACTATGCTAGATAATTTTAAAGAAGAACTGGCTGTTAATTCAAATACTATTTCACTTTGTCAAAATTATGATGACCTAATGTTGGCTCAAGAAGAGCATAAAATAGGAGCATTTTTAACCATAGAAGAGGGTGAAGCTATAGAGGGTGATATAGAGAAATTACGCTATTTTAAAAAGCAGGGTATATCACTTATGACCATAACATGGAACTATGAGAATGCTTTGGGCTACTCTAACTTTGAGTGGAAAGACCAATACAAGGGTCTAAAGAAAAAAGGTTTTGAAGTGGTTGAAGAGATGAATACATTAAAGATGCTCATAGATGTCTCTCATCTCTCCGATGCTGGTTTTGAAGATGTTGTTGCTCACTCTAAAGCACCTGTTGTCGCTACGCACTCTAACAGTAGAGCCATGACCCCTCATCCCCGAAACCTAAGTGACAAGATGCTTAAAACTTTAGCCAATAAAGGTGGAATAACAGGCATTAATTTCTTCAATAACTTTTTAGTAGAGGGTGAGCTAAAAGATAAGTTGCAAATATCTACTTTAGATGAGATGTTAAGACACATAAAACATATACGTGATGTTGCAGGTATAGAGGTACTAGGTTTGGGTTCTGATTTTGATGGTATTCCTAACCCTGTTGAGATAGAAGATTGCTCTCAGATGTTTAAGCTTTCAGATGCACTTCTATCAAATGGTTTCTCTACTGATGAAGTAGAGAAGATATTTTATGGGAATAGTTTGAGGGTTATTAAGGATGTTTTGTAAATAGATTTCACTCATTCATTAAGAAGTTTTTCAATAGAATTGAAAACATCTTCTTGTGTGTGGAGATTTTCATTTTTAATATCTTCCTCAGATAATGAAATAAGCTTTAAGATAGTAAAAGCATTAACCCTCTCAAAAATACTCTCCTGAATATTCTCAATACTATCAGTAGCATCCACAAGCAGATAAGGAATATCTAGCTTCTCTAAACTCTCTTTCATATGCTTTTGTACCGATATAAGATACTCCAAGCCTCGTAGCTCTATACCATCGAGTACCTTTTCTTCTTTAGATGTTCTCTCTGTTAAGGTCTCCATGGTGGTTTCAAACAAAATTATAAGGTCAGGAAAAGTATCTTCAAGGGCAAATTTGTTGAGTTCTAACAGATGTTCAAACTCAAAGTCACCATTGGCTAAAGCATAACCAATACCAGAGAGAAAACCTCGGTCAGACAAAACAAGCTTATCTATGTTTGGTTTAACAATCTCTGCATAGTGTTCTGCACGGTCAGCTAAAAAGAGTAACAGTTCAGCACGTTTTGAGCTAAGAGAATCGTTTAGTAAAATCTCTCTAGCATGTTTTCCAAAGGCTGTTCCACCTGGTTCTTTGGTTATAATAGCGTTAGGGAATTTTTCGGCTATTAGTTCTATTTGTGTGGTTTTTCCACAGGTGTCTATGCCTTCAAAGAGTATGTACATTATCTATTTTCCTTTAATATATCAGATAGTATGCAGTGAGGAACCAAATGTTCTATTTTCCCATTAAATGGTAAGATAGAACGAACTATAGAAGAGCTAATAAAGGCATACTCAAGGCTAGGCATAAGAAAAATGGTCTCTAGTTCTTTTTTTAGTGAAGAGTTGGCATAACCCATTTGGAACTCATACTCAAAGTCACTAACAGCTCTTATCCCTCTTATGATGACGTTTGCATCTAACTCATCAGATAAATCAACAAGTAGGGAATGAAAGCTTATTACTTTTACATTTGAAATGCTTTTGGTAGCTTTTTCAACCATGGCAACACGCTCTTCTACGCTAAACATAGGTTTCTTTGCTTTGTTCTCAGCTACTGCTACGATGATTTCATCGAACATATCAGCTGCTCTTTGAATAATATCTACATGACCATTGGTTATAGGGTCAAAGGTTCCGGGGTAAATTGCACGTTTTACTTGTTTCATCTATTTCCATCTTTCATATAAGTTGTTCTCTATGCCCAATACATCGTACCATTTCCCGATAATAAATCGTTCCATCTCTTCTATGGTATTTGACTCAGAGTAGTACCCCATAACAGGAGGGGCAATTATAACATTTAGTTTTGCTAGTTTTTCCATGTTTTCTAGGGCTATGGCAGAAAAGGGCATCTCTCTAGGGGCTAAAAGTAATTTCTTTTGCTCTTTAAGTGCCACAGCTGCTGCTCTAGTAACCAAGTTGTCGGCAATACCACAAGATATTTTTGCCAAGGTATTCATGCTACAAGGAATAACCACAGTAACATCTACCTGAAAAGAGCCAGAGGCTATAGAGGCTGCTATGTTGGAGTTGTTATGTAGGGTAACGTTTTTGTTTTCAAAGTGGTTAACGGTTAAGGCATTGTCTGAAGTGATGAGGTGTACTTCGATATCTTGGGGAAGGTACTCTATAAATTTTTTACCAAGCTCTACACCTGATGCACCTGATATGGCTACGACTAGTTTCATGGGTTTCCTATTTTTAATGCTATTCGTAGGGTATGGCTTTAGCCTACCGTCTAAATAAAATTTAATAAAATAAAAAATATTTTACTAATACATAGCTCAATTTGACGGTAGGCTGAAGCCGTACCCTACGGTTTTTTATAAAAGTATAACAGAAAAATAAAAATTAAATTTGAAAATAGTATAAGAAGTTTTTTGGGGGAAATAAGAAAATAATGTGGTACCACAGGTCGGATTCGAACCGACACGCCCTAAGGCAGAAGATTTTGAGTCTACCAAGTCTACCAGTTCCATCACTGTGGCACATCCAATGTTAAATTGGAATGCGATTATACAGTGATGAACCTTAAATAATTGTTAATTATGCTACTGCATCTTTTAAAGATTTACCAACTTTGAATTTAACTGCTGTTCTTGCTGGAATTTTAACAGTTTTACCAGTTAAAGGTACTCTTGCTTCTCTAGCAGCTCTTTCTACTGTAGAGAAAGATCCAAATCCGATAAAACTAACAGTTTTTTTAGCTTTAAGAGCTTCTGTAATTGTTTCTAACATTGCTGAAAGTGCCTCATTTGCGTCTTTCTTTGATAATCCCGACTTTGCTGCTACTGCATCAATAAACTCTGCTTTTTTCATTCAATAATCCTTTGTAATATTTGTATTCTCAATTCTACAATTTTTTTTTTAAAATAACAAGTTTTTCGCACAAAAAATGTTAAAAATGCTTTAAAAGACTTAAACTTTGGGATTTTGACTAAAAAAATGTTATAATTTTCTAAATATTTTAGGAGTCTTAGTGCATATTACAATTATTTTTATTTTAATATTTTTTATATACGGTGCCTTTTCTACCATTTTCCATTCTACGGAGATGGTTGGGCAAATAGGTAAAACTTATGGTGAGACAAATATACAGTTGTTTGGTTATTTAGCGTATATTGATTTACTTATTTTAATCTATCCTCTTTATTCTCTATATAAAGATAAACGATTATTAAAAGATATCGAGTTTTACGTGGGTTGGACACTTTTTTTGATATCATTAATTATCTTCCAAGTTTTGGTCGTTAACATATATGAAAGTGGAAGCATAGGATTGAGTGTCTATGATATGTTGTATCCTTATATAGGTAAAGCAGGTATGTGGTTACTGTGGCTTTTATCTATGTTGGTTTCGTTTGTACTTATTTTAGATGAAATTCCTAATGTTCAAGCTGTAATGAAGACTCTTGGTCAATATAAAAATATTGTTGTAGAAAAAACCAAGAAAATATTTTCACGTATTATTCTGTTTTTAGATATTGAAAATCCATTTTTCGATAAACAAAGTACCGATAAAATGACAACCATTGTGGCACAAAGAAGAGTAAGAAAAAGAACACAGCCTCAGCAACCACAAACTGTACAACAGAAGAAACCAAGAAAAATAGTGCATAAGAAAAAAGTTCCTAAAAAGCTTCCTAAGAAAGAAGTAGCAGTAAAAGAGGAGATATTTTTTGAAGATAGACCAGTAGAAGATATCTTAAGTATTACAAATCCAATGGAAGAATATGAAAATGAAATGGTTGATGAGCATATTTCTGAAACTATTTATGAAGAACCTGTAAAACCTACAAGAAAAAAGCGTACAACTAAGAAGAAAGAGATTGAGAGACAAGAAGAAGTAATTGAGGAAGAGGAAGAAGAGGAGGTTCTCTCTTCTGTTAATATTCTCGAAGAGCTGGACCAAAACCGTCAGCTTATGGATGCCATAGAAAAAGGTGAAATAGAAGAACCAGAAGATTTTATTTTACCACCGTTAGAGTTTTTAGAAGAAGCACCAACAGAAAAAAGAAAAATTAACGAAGCAGAGATAGACAGAAAGGTTCATGAACTGTTAGAGAAACTTGGACAGTTTAAAATCGCTGGTGAAGTTATGGACATCTACTCTGGTCCACTGGTAACCACTTTTGAGTTTAAACCAGCTCCAAATGTTAAAGTCTCTAAGATTTTAAACCTACAAGATGACTTGGCAATGGCACTGAGTGCTGAGACCATTCGTATACAAGCTCCTATACCGGGTCGAGATGTAGTAGGAATAGAAATCCCAAATGATACTTTTGATACCATTTATCTAAGAGATATTTTAGAGAGTGAACTCTTTATGACATCAAAGTCTCCGTTGACTATTGCTATGGGTAAAGACATCGTAGGTAATCCATTTGTAACAGACCTTAAGAAGCTTCCTCACTTGCTTATAGCAGGTACGACAGGTTCTGGTAAATCAGTTGGTATTAATGCGATGATTCTTTCATTATTATATAGAAACGATCCTGACCACTTAAAGTTAATGCTTATTGACCCTAAGATGTTGGAGTTTTCTATCTATAATGATATACCTCACCTTATTACACCGGTTATTACCGATGCAACCAAAGCCATTGCAGCTTTATCGAATATGGTAGGGGAAATGGAGAGACGTTATAAACTTATGGCTGAGAGTCGTACTAAAAACATAGACAACTATAATGATAAAATAGCAAAAAGAGGTGGTGAGACCATGCCTTTTATTGTTGTGGTTATTGATGAACTTGCCGACCTTATGATGAACGGTGGTAAAGATGTTGAGTTCTCTATTGCTCGTTTGGCACAGATGGCAAGGGCAGCAGGTATTCACCTAGTGGTTGCAACACAGCGACCAAGTGTCGATGTTGTTACAGGTCTTATTAAAGCCAACCTTCCTTCAAGACTTTCATATAGAGTGGGGCAGAGAATTGACTCTAAAGTTATTTTAGACCAGTTAGGTGCAGACAGTCTTTTAGGAAAAGGAGATGCACTCTTCACACCACCAGGTACAAATGGTCTGGTACGTATTCACGCTCCTTGGAACTCAGAAGAGGAGATAGAAGAGATAGTAGAGTTCTTAAAAGAACAACGAGCCCCTGACTATGATGAACGTTATTTGGTAAAAGAAGAAGGTTCTCAGATGAGTGGTGTAGGCGTAACAGGTGACTTAGATGAGCTTTATGAACAAGCAAAGTCTATTATATTGTCTGACCAAAAAACTTCTATATCTTACTTACAGCGTAAGCTCCAAATAGGGTACAACCGTTCAGCAAATATTATAGAACA
>Ga0256828_1000873_pt1 | contig 19539 bp, 13 predicted proteins | sample CV88metaG_FD_185993 | JGI IMG/M metagenome (GOLD analysis project Ga0256828, IMG submission 185993) | Hydrothermal vent microbial communities from East Pacific Rise, Pacific Ocean - CV88 | ecosystem: Environmental > Aquatic > Marine > Hydrothermal vents | place: Pacific Ocean: East Pacific Rise...
TGCCCTGATTTACCGGATACGCTTTGTTCCCTTTTAATGTATTGTCTTTAATATCGAATTTACACCCTACGCCACAGTAGGCACATACCGTCTGCATCTATATCTCCTTCAATGCGACAAGCAGTTCTGAGAATACGGCTGCTCTCTTGCTTTTCTCTTCATGGGTCATGTTGTAAATCACTTCACTGAGTTTAGGCGGTACCTTTGGATTGAGTTTGCTTACTGTATCGCGTTTGATGCGGGTTGGTTTGAGCATATTTACCTCTAATCCTACAACCGATTCAAAACGTTTTTCACCGGTAAGGAGTTTGTAGAGTTTTAATCCGAAGGTAAAAAGTTCATACGCTTCGTGCTTCCCGCTTTTTGGTTCGGTCTCCAGCTCGAACATGATTTCCAGACCCAACTTTTCATTGAGGATATAATTGATCTTTGTAAAGAAACTCAGTGCCTGAAAGGAGTAGCGGGTACTCAGGAATCTGTCGTCAAAAGCTTCATAGGTCTCTGCTCTCAACTTATATTTGGCATACGTTTTCAAGAGGTATTTGACATGGTGTTTTGCTTCGTCAATCGGAAGTGCTTTGTGTAAAACATGTGCCTCTTTTGCTTCACGGGTAATCTTACCGCCTGTAAAGATATGGACTCCATCTACACGGTTGCCTTCATCATCCCTGGCTTTGCACCCCTCAAATCCGATGTCGGCTATACCGTGTATGCCACAGCCTTTGGGGCAGGCGGACCAGTTCATCCGTACAGTGGCATTCTCTATGGCAACTTCCGAGTTGAGGAAATGAGCCATCTCTATGGCATCTGGTTTGTTGGGGATGACTCCGAAACTGCATGTTTTCGTACCTGCACATGCGATCATGTCGGTAAAATAGAGATTGTTGAACCTGGCATATTTGGAAACGGGTTCGCTTCTTTCCAATGTCTCCAGCTGTGTAGGCGCCACATTGACAATATAGAGGTTCTGGTCGTATGTAAGGCGTATATCTCCCGAACCATATGTCTGTGCAGCGTTTGATGCCTCTATCATATCTGTACCGCTGAATATACCTGAAGGCACAATAATTTTGTAGTTGAATTTACCATTGCGTCCCAGAACTCTATTTGAACCCAGAGCAATGTTCTGGGACTGTACCATCGTAATACCGGCAGGAGAGAAGTCGCATCCGGCCTCTTTCTTAACGGCTTCTATCATGTTTGACATCCCTACGTCCTGAATCAGGAAATAGAGCCTGTTTTTGTTTCGGTTGTCTCGGTATCCATATGTTTTAAATACAGTCAGGAGCGCTTTGTAAAATACCGGCACTTCCTCTTCGGCAATGAAAACATCGGCATCTTTTGCCTGTACGCCTACACGTGCTCCCAGATAAACATTGAATCCGAACAAGCCCTCTTTTTGTGCCAGTACAAAACAGCAGTCATGTCCAAAAATATTGCATGAGTTTGAGAGTGAGCCCAAAATACCGGTATTGAATTTTCTCGGAAGGGTGGAGATCCACTCGGGATTTTCTATAAATGTTGCTTCCAGCCGGTCGATGATGGGTTTTGTTTCTATAATAGAGTCGTAGGCGAGCCCGTCCAGGGGGTCGGTTACAGTATTTCTTGTGTTATCCACTCCTGTCTGAAAGGTACTCAGCCCCACCTCTTTGAGCGCTTTTAGTACAATTGCAATGTTCTCTATCTTGATATAGCGCAGGACAATCTGCATACGGGTTGAAATATCGATGTAGTCATTGGCATACGTCTTTGCCACTTCCCCAAGGCGCAGTGCCTGGGTATGGTTTAGCTTCCCCCCGGGTATACGTACTCTGAGCATAAAGTCTTCACCCTTGTCAAACAGTCCAAAACACTTTAAAAAGTAGGCAGAATCCTCCTTGGCCAATCCTTCATATCCTGCTGCTGCAATCTCTTCGAGTTTGGCATATACTTCCATCGGCTCTTTGAGTGCTTTGGTGGCCTCCACTTTATTTATTTTTCTACTTCTTGTCTCTTTGGCTTTTTCTAAAATTGTCATAGGGTCTACTCTTTGTAAATTGATAATTCGTAGTATAACCGAGAATGCGGGGATAAGATTGACAATATTGATTAAAATTTAATCATTTATAAATATTTTTATATTCTTTCAATATTTGAATACACTGTCATATAGGCTTTTACTGTTGATTAAAAATTAATCATCAAGCATGCTATATCTCTTTTCTTTTGCAGTATAATTTGCCTATTATTTAGTTAGAAGGATACACAATGGCAGGATTTAAGGCACTGAAAGGACAGGGGCATTTCCCGACGCTGTTTATGGCGTTTCTCTATTTCGATATGAGTTTTATGGTATGGACAATGCTGGGGCCGCTCTCTACAGAGATCGCAGAAGCGTTGGCAGCACATGGAGAGGTCATTACAGCAGGGCAGAAGGCGACACTGCTTTCTCTGCCTATTCTTTCCGGAGCTATTCTTAGAATAGTACTTGGCTTCGGTGTCGATAAAATGGGGGCGAAACTGACGGCTTTGATTGCCCAGGCGATTGTGATCGCCTCACTTTTGACAGCCTATATGCAGGGAGAGTCCATCAGTTATCATCAACTGCTTATCGTTGCACTCGGCCTCGGATTTGCCGGAGCCTCTTTTGCCGTAGCGCTTCCGCAGGCAGGGCAGTGGTACCCGCCTAAACTCCAGGGAGTGGTGCTTGGAATTGCCGGTGCAGGAAATATCGGTGTGGTACTGGACTTTGTATTCGCTCCGAAAATTGCAGAGAAGTGGGGATGGGAATCGGTCTTTGGTGTCGGTGCCGTAATGGCAATTGCTGTTTTTGTCGCCTATGCCTTTCTTGCCAAAAATGCTCCCTTGTCTGTCTATAAGCCAAGGCCAAAGAGGGTATCGGACTACCTCAAACTGCTTCGGGACAAAGATACCTGGTGGTTCAATCTCTTCTATGCCATCAGTTTCGGTGGTTTCGTAGGGTTTGCAGGCTATATGAAAGTGTACCTTATGAACAGTTACCAGGCAGATATGTCTGCCTTTGGAGTGCATGTCTTCAATGAACCAAACGTCAAGGTCATTGCCGGGTATTTTGGTGCATTGACCATCTTTGCCGGTGCGGTACTCAGGCCTGTAGGTGGCAATATTGCAGACAAAATAGGAGGGGTAAAGGCACTCTATTTTTTCTATGGAGCTGTAGCCTTTCTTGTCTCGTTGACTGCTTTGGCAAACCTGCCGTTCTTTGTTTCCATTGCAGTACTGTTTCTTATCATGGCAAGTCTCGGTATGGCAAACGGTGCCGTTTTCCAGCTGGTTCCTCAGAGATTTGGCAAAGATATCGGCATTATGACCGGTATTGTAGGGTGTGCAGGAGGGCTTGGCGGTACGGCACTCATCAAAACGCTTGGCTGGTCCAAGGGCGCATTTGACGGCTATATGGTTGGTTTTCTTATCTTTGCGGCAGTGGTACTTGTCGCCATTGCAGGATTGAGTTTTGTCAAGACACGCTGGAGAACGACCTGGGGTGCCAAAGCGGGAGGGATGATATAGCTTCAAAAGGCAGTTTGCCTTTTGAAGCTATTGCCTATGCGTACTATTTTAACAGTTCGGAAGCAGGGAAAGGCCTACCGGTATAATATCCCTGGGCAAAGTCAATTTGAAGAGATTTGACAATATCGAGTATCTCCTCTTTGTGAATATGTTCCGCAATGGTTTGAATGTGCAGTTCTTTTGCCATGTTGGCTACATTTTTAACGACTGTAAATGCAGTGTCGGACGTATCGATCTTTCGGATGAGAGAGGCATCTATTTTGAGATAGTCCGGTTTGAGTTTCAGAATGTTTTCTATGTTGGAGTACCCGGCACCAAAATCATCTATGGCGATCTGGCAGCCATATTCCCGAATTGTTGAGACAAAATCAAAAACAATATTGAAGTCTTCAATAAAATCGCTTTCAAGAATTTCAAAGATAATATGTTGTGGATTTGGAAAAGATTCTATCTGATCATACAGAAACTCTTTAAACTGTTCATCGGCAATATCTTCATATCCGAGATTGATACTGAAAGTCCACGGCAAGGTATGAAAAACCTCGAAGGAGCGTTTGATCATCAGTGTCATCAAACCTTCGTACAGTTTAATGTTTTTCGCTATCTCCAAAAAGGGATAGACAGAAAAGACTTCCCCGTTTTTAGGGTTGACAATACGCATCAGACATTCGAATTTGGTTATCTCACCAGTTAGAATATCGGTGATAGGTTGTACATAAGGTTCAATAGTTTGATGTTTCAATGCCTGTTTCAGAAGCAGCACTTCACCGATAAGCTGCTGCTGTTCCTGTTCCCGGTAGGTCAGGCTGAGGATATCGAGATTGATATCGATGATCTTGTTCATTGCAGGAAGGCTCTCTCTGTTCCCTGTCTCTATCAACCGTTTTTCCAGAAAGTTCCGTACAAAGCTGAAAGCGGTATTGACATAATGAGAAGGCAATCCTATACGTACATGGGTCTCACTGATCCGGTTTAACTGCTGAAAATAGCTTTCATCATATGTACCGCAAAAGAGTGATACAAACCACTGCTGAATACCATTTCTGTGTTTTTGGAGTATCTCTTCTCCATGGAGGAAAATCCTGGCATGTTCGAAGGAGAATATAAACTCATAAAATTCCGGAAGAAGTTCTGAAACAGCCTCTTCCATGAGGGGCTGTAGGGTTTTCAAGCTACTTGCTTCTTCTTCACTGAAGCGGTAGTGCTCGAGCATTTGTGTAATATTGATCGCCTGAATGGCAGACGGCAACCCCTCTTTTCCTTTATGCATTATCTCTTTCCTCTAACCTGAAAAACAAGCTATGATTTTAGCCGCATCTGTTTGGATCCATTGCCTATATTTTAATCAGAATTTACTATTGGTAAACTTAATCGGATGCTATAATAAATAAAAAGGTTAGACCCGATGTCCAGACAGAATATCCAAATTTCAGGATTGACCCTTGCCAAAGGCACACAGCTGAAAGGTGATGATTTTTTTGAGGTGAAAGTGATGGATAATACCACTGTAGCAGTGGTATGTGATGGGGTTGGGTCAGCTATTCAGGGGGCGGAGGCTGCAAAACGGGTCACATATTTTCTAGTCCACTCTCTTAAAAACAGGCCAAAATCATGGAGTATGGAGAAATCTATAAAACACTTTCTCTCAAATATCAACAGGGTACTCTACCTGGAATCTATGGAAGAGTATGAACGTGAAGAGTTGGTAACGACAGTAGCGCTTGTGGTCATAGAGGGTGACAGGCTTTATGGTGCCAATGTCGGAGACAGCCGTATTTACCTTCACCGTAACGGGCAGTTTGCACAGCTTTCAAGTGACCATATTATGGATGAAGCGGGGATGGAGAGTGTACTCTCTTCCGCTATGGGGCTTGAAGAGAGTGTCGAGCCGTACTACTTTGAAAACAATCTGCAGGCGAAAGACCAGATACTTCTCTGCAGTGACGGACTCTATAGTGAACTTACCCAGGAAGAATTGGCGGAGGGGGTGCATATGGGAGCCTCCTACCTCGTTAAAAAAGCAAGTAAAAAACATGATGACAAGCTGCCGGACGATACAACGGCAGTCATCCTTCAGATAAAAGAACTTGATCCAAGACTCAAACTCAAACAGAGCAAGCTTGTGATTCAGGAACAGTATAAAAAGGATGAGCTAATAGACGGATACAGGCTTCTCTATCCGCTCATCCAGAACAACCGTACCTGGCTTTGTGAAAAAAAAGGGGTGCGGTATGTCATTAAATTCGCTCCGTTAGAAGCTTTGGACGATGAAAATATTCTTGACCTGTTTGTCAAAGAGGTATGGATGTCCAAACGGCTTAAAGCGGGCTTTTTCCCAAAAGCTGCCATTCCGAAAAAGAGGACACATCGTTATTATATTATGAGTTATGTTGAGGGCACTTCACTTAAAGCGTATATTGCCAAAAAGCCGCTTTCAGTAGATATGGGGGTGGAATTGGCGCGTTTTTTACTGAAAATGTCACAATTTTTGGCAAAACTGGACCTTGTGCACGGAGATATCAAACCTGAGAATATCATTATTGCCAAACGTAAAGAGAAACTGGTTTTCAAAATGGTGGATTTTGGAAGTATTACAGAAGCCTATTCAAATATGACACGGGCAGGTACGCCATCCTATCTGGCCCCGGAACGTTTTCACCAGTCTCCCGTAACGGAACAGACAGAAATCTATGCCATAGGCGTAACACTCTATGAAGCTTTGACAAAACGTTTTCCGTTCGGAGAGATAGAACCTTTTCAAAACCCATCGTTTGACAAAACACCCAAACACCCTGTCAAATACAATGCAAAAATACCAAATTGGCTTGAGAGTATCATGTTGAGGGCCATAGATACAGATACGGATAAACGGTACCGTAACTATTCGGAGATGCTTTTTGAGATCGATCATCCCGAAAAGGTAAAACCCTATTTTGACAAAAACCTATCGTTTATTCAGCGAAATGAGAAGATGGTTTACAAAATCGGTTTCATTTTGATGTTTATTTTAAATATTCTGCAGCTGCTAATGCGTTGACTATTTTGTTTTGATCTGTTTAAAGAGCTCTTTGGCTTTTTCTCTTTTCCGTTTTACGATACTTCTTCTGTGCGCTTTGAAAGTTTTGCTGAAATCATGTGTTCCTTCTGCATTTTTCATAAAGTAGAGGTATGATGTCTTTGCAGGCTTGATGGCTGCTTTGATGGCGGAAATACTGACGGACCCTATGGGGGAATCTGGCAGGCCTTTGTGTTTATAGGTGTTAAAGCTGCTGTTATCGTTTTTAATACGTCCGGGAGTGACTTTGAGATGGGAATACTTGCCGTAATTCAGAGTACCGTCCATTTGCAGGCGCATTCCTTTCCTGAGTCTGTTATAGATGACCGATGAGACTAGAGGCATCTCTTTGTTGTTGGCTGCCTCTTTTTGGATAATGGAAGCGATAGTCAGTACTTTTTGCCACTGTTTTTTATGGTAGCTTCCATAGATTTTTTCCGATATTGCCCTGTATTTTTTTTCTGATTCCCGTATGAGAAAGTGCATGAGGTGCTTCTCTTTTATACCATACGGTACATAGTAGGTGTCTGCATAAACACCGGCTTCAGGGTAGGGGGAGAATTCATGATAATACTTCTGGAGCTTCTCTTTATCGAGATTGAGCTCTTTTGCAAGAGATTCGAAAAAGAGTACGGATGTCTCACCCGGAATCAATGTTACCTTGTGGATCATCGCTTTTGAACTGGTAAGTTTATAGAGGAAATCAATACGGTTGATCTGGCTTTTGCCTATGTGTATCCATCCTGTTTTAGGTGTTCCGATGAAACGTAGAATGTATGTATCGATAACGGACAGGTCGTACCCTTTTTGGGTCAGCTGTGATATAATACTTCCAATAGAGCCCTTTGGTATGAAAAGGGTATGCGCCGTTTTGACGGGTATTGTAGTGTAAAAGGCAAGTGAAATGATAAAAACCAGTATAAAAGCTTCTGCCCATGAGATCCATCGTGTCATGCGGAATAGTTTACTTCTGTTGGTTATCATTGTCGCAGCTCTTTTCTTTTGGCTTAAAGTGGGTATCCATGTGGATAAGTTGACTTTTGGGCGTTATGAGATAGACGGATTATACATCAAACTCGATAAAAAACTGATACTTGAGGCTGATAATATCACTATTCCAAAGAGCAAAGCCAAACCCTCCTTTAAAAATGTCGATAAAACGTTTGACAATATCAAGTATCTTTTTACCTTTTTTGAGTCCATTCAACTGAAGCGGGTACATTTCAACAATAACATTCTAACCATTGTTTTTGTCGACAATATTCTCTATATTACCAGTGATGACTATGAGATTGCAGGAAATATAGAGAGAGTGGGAAGAAAACTCGTAGCGGATGTCTCCCTGCTTTATATTAAAAAAGAGGATATCCGTATAGGCGGAAAACTCTCCTATGACCTTGGAAAAGAGCAGCTGAAAACAGAGGGAAAATTTGATGCCTACCATATTCAGGGGAGTTTCAGGGCCGAACAGGATGATGGGCATATCCACTTCTCTTTAAAGAGTGAGTCTTTCAGCGACTTAAGAACACTCATAGGCAAGTTCCCCCTGCATCCTGAAATTAGAAGCTGGATCGTCGATAAAGTACAGGCGGAACACTATAGGCTTCATACCCTGGAGGGAACCGGGCACATAGGAAAGAACGGCTTTACCCTCGATGTAGATTCCCTGAAGGGAAAAGCGTTGCTTGAGAATGCAAAAATATATTATAGGGAAGGATTGCCTCCTGTACAGACAGAAAAACTGATACTTTCATATCGGAATGGAGGACTCTATTTCAATTTGAAAAACCCTCTCTATGAAAATAGGGATCTGAATGGAAGTTCCGTTAAAATTACAGGCTTTTCAGGTGCGAAGCCAATCGTACTCCAGGTGGACCTGCATATCAAAAGCCCTATGGATAAAGAGGTACAGAAAATCTTTAAAGCGTATGGCCTGAAGATTCCCGTAACACAGAAGGGAGGGCCTGTCGCGGCAGATATAAACATTACTGTTCCTCTTTCCGATACCCACAAGAATACTTCTGTGCTGGTCAATGCAGAGGTTGGGAAAGGAGATCTCTATATAGGAGAAGCCCGCTTTCCCGTTATTCACGGGAATGTGAGGTATGAAAATGGTATTGTAACGCTTAACAATATTCTCCTCAAAGAGAAGTGGTATGAAGGGGTTGTCAATGGAAAAGTCGATATTGCGGCAAACAGGTCCACACTTCAGTTTGATGTAAAATCCATAGAGATAGGTAAAGAGAAAGAGAAGTTTTTTGTATTGAAAGAGCAGAAACTTTCAGCAGTTGTAGATTACAGCAAAGTACTTACCATTACTTTTCCGTCTCTTGGATTGAAGTTGTTTAAAACACCGGAACAGGTAACCATAGTTTTCAATGATCTCAATAAAATTAGGCCGTATCTTCACAATATCGGCTTTGCAATAGCGGGGGGTAAGCTTAAAATTGTTACAAAAAAATTGCAGGAATTCTCCTTTGAAGGTGTTTTGAAAGAGAATAACTGTTTCTTCTACGATAACGATAATGTATGTTATGCACGGATACCCTATAGCGGAACGCTTACATCCAAAAGTTTGAAGTTCTATGCGTTTGACAAACGGCTGTTTTACGATGCAGCCAAATCACGCGTCAAACTTACCCATCTGAATATTGACCTTAAAAAGTTCCTTGCGGCAAAAAAAATGGCACAGAAGCGTAAAATGCAAGGTATTTTGATACTGGGAAAGAAAAGCAATATCCGGTACGACAACTATACGCTTGTAACGGACAGTTATGATATTGAGATCAAACCAAACGGAGATATTAAAGCGATAGGCAGCCTGGATGGCGATATTGTCAAATTCTCCAGGACAGGAAAGATTTTCTCCATACAGGCGTTACGGGTCAAAGATAAAATGTTGCATCCACTGATAGATTTTGATGGTTTGAAAGAGGGAAGGTATTCACTGAAAAAATATGGTGATCCAGATAAAGTGATGAAAGGGCAGATTATTGTTGAAGGCGGTGTTATGAGAGATTTTGCAGCCTATAACAATATATTGGCATTTATCAATGCACTTCCTGCCCTGGCTGCTTTCAAAAGCCCCGGTTTTTCCCAAAAAGGTTTCAAAATCAAAGAAGGGGTGGCAGAGTACAGAATGTTTAAAGATAAACTGGTATTTGATTCCATCTTTATCAAGGGAGCATCTGCAACATTTGTAGGGAAGGGGGAGATAGACCTGAAACAAAAGACGATCAAGATGAATCTTGCCATACAGACGGCAAGGGAGTTTGGTAAATTTGTAGGGAATCTACCCCTTTTGGGATATATCCTTATGGGGGAAGATAAAAGTATGACAGTGGGCCTGAAAATCAGCGGACCGCTTAAAAATCCAAAGGTGGAGACGTCAGCGGCGCAGGAGATACTTTCGTTGCCTCTGCAACTTCTAAAAAGAACCATAGAATCACCGGCGCATATGATGAACAAGTAGATTGTCTATTCATTCCTCAAAACAGTCAGCGGATCTGTTTGCGCTGCTTTTCTGGCAGGATAGAGTGAAGAGAGCAGGATAATGATGGATGTTCCGAGAATGATCAACCCGAAATCACTCATTGTCAGGTCTACAGGCAGTTTTGAAGTTCCATAGACATCGGCGGGGATGGAGATGATATCGAATGTCTTCAGTATCCAGATGCCTGAGGCTCCCAGAACAACCCCGGCAAAGATACCGAAGAATCCGATGATAAACCCCAATCTGAAAAAGATCAGTCTTATCTCTTTTTTTGTCGCTCCCAGCGTACGCATCAGTGCGATCTCGCTGCGCCTGCTCATAACAGTCATCAGTAGAGAGGAGATGATGTTCAGTGACGCAACAAGGATAATGAGCAGCAATACGAGAAAGAGTGCTTTTTTCTCCATCTCCATCGCTGCAAAAAAATTACCGTTCTGCTGCCACCATCCTTCAATAATAACACTGTTTGGTAGTATGGATCTGATATGCTCTATCTCATCCAGAGGGTTCTTTGTGTAAATATGAAGGCCATCGTAGATACCGGGTTTACGTTTGAGAAGTTTTTCGAAAGCTTCCAGGGACGTATACATGATGGCTTTGTCATACGCTTTCAATCCTGAGTCGAAAACTCCGTCAACGATAAAACGTTTTTGTAGAGGCATCGTCCCAAATCCTATTGCCTGTTGTTCGGAAAAATAGAGGGTTACTTTTTCACCTTTGGGGGCATTCATCTCAAAAGAGAGAGAGTCTCCTATTACAACCCTGAATTTGGTTTTTGTATTCCCTTTTGCCTTGGCAAAGATAGGATTGATCCGGCTCTCTTTTGTAAAATCCACACCGTAAAGCAAGGATCCCTGTACCGCTCCGTCATTTTTGGTAATGACCTGTGTCGTATAGTAGGGGCTGAATTTTAAATGTGGAAATTTTTGAGATATTGTTTTGATGAGGTCGTCATTGACCGCATTCTCTTCTACCGGAAGCAGGGTAAGCGGGTAGTTCATGACAAAGAGTTTTTTTGTAAATTCTTCTTGTGTACCGTTCATGATCCCCATTGCGATCATCAGTACCATCACACCGGTGGCAATCCCTAAAAAAGCGAGTATGGCAGAGATGAAAATGAAAGGATTTTCTCTGTCATATTTTAAATAGTGCTTAATGATATGCCTAACAAATGTTTTGTTAGGCTTAACGCATTTTTTGGGAGTGGACATTAGGCAAGGAGGCCTTTTTTCGGCCCGCTTTGCCCGCAGCAGTTTTTGTATTTTTTACCTGATCCGCATGGACACGGTTCATTTCTTTTTGGCTTTTTGGTTCCTGTGATTGGTGAAAGTTTGGAGCTGTCCTCCGCTATGACACCCTCCTCAAAAGACTGGTTGAGTGTTGCTTCCGCCACTTCGCTTTCCAACTCTTCCCTGATATGCTCAACCGCCGCTTCCTCCTCTTCGGGAGTTCGGAAATCGAACTGTACAAGCTGAAGTACTTTGACCGCTTCGAACTTGATACGTTCCACCAGGTCGGTAAATAGTTTGAAGCTGTCCTGTTTGTATTCGGTAAGCGGATCTTTCTGGTTATAACCGCGAAGCCCGATACCTGTTTTGAGTACATCCATCTCATAAAGGTGGTCTCTCCACTGAGGGTCGAGTACCTGCAGGTAGAGGATACGCTCTATCTCCTGTCTCTGCTGAGGATCTATCTGTGACATTTTCTCTTCATAGATATTCTCCATCATCTCCAGAATCATTGTAGAGAGTTCATCAGCTTCTTTGTCTACAAAGTAGTTAGGGTCTACTTCGATATTGAGTTCTTCTTTGATCAGTTCAGCCAGTTTTTCTACATTGTAATCCTCTTTAGGCATCCCTTCGTAGATTTCGCTGAGTTCAAGAAGATGCTGGACATATTCTGCGCGGTTCTCTTTAATCTTGGCAGAGATATCGAATTCAGGATCAAGCAGCTGGTTCCTGAAGCCGTAGATCGCTTTTCTCTGATGGTTGGCGACATCATCATACTCAAGAATGTGTTTTCTGGACTCATAATGCTGATTCTCGACTTTTTTCTGAGCCTTCTCTACAGAACGGGTGACGATCTTGGAATCGATATACTCTCCCTCTTCGACACCGAGTCTGTTCATGATGTTCCTGATCTTCTCTCCTCCGAAAATACGGAGCAGGTTGTCGTCCAGGCTGAGGAAAAATTGTGATTCACCCGGATCACCCTGACGGCCCGAACGTCCTCTGAGCTGGTTGTCTATACGTCTTGATTCATGTCTCTCCGTACCGACGATGGCAAGGCCGCCAAGCTCTCTTACTTCATCGTCTATCTTGATGTCGACTCCACGCCCCGCCATGTTGGTTGCAACGGTTACCGCACCTTTCTGTCCGGCATTTTTGATGATCTCCGCTTCCTGAAAGTGGTTTTTTGCATTGAGAATATTGTGTGGGATCTTCTCTCTTTTAAGCCGTTCATGGATAAGTTCCGATTTTTCAATGGAAGCTGTACCTATCAATACCGGCTGTCCTTTGCTGTGAAGCTCTTTTACCCTTCTGACGACCGCATCGAGTTTTTCGCGTTCCGTATTGTAAATAAGGTCGTTTTTGTCCATGCGCTCGACAGGTACATTCGTAGGGATGGAGATGACATCCAGGTCGTAGATCTGTGCGAATTCCGTGGCTTCTGTCTGTGCGGTACCGGTCATACCTGCCAGTTTTTCATAAAGCCTGAAATAGTTCTGGTAAGTGATCTCGGCAAGTGTTTGTGACTCTTCCTGTATCTCCACACCCTCTTTGGCTTCCAGTGCCTGGTGCAACCCTTCGGAATATCTTCGCCCTTCCGAAAGCCTTCCTGTAAACTCATCGACGATAATGATTTCATTGTTCTGCACGACATAATCTACATCTTTCTCAAAAATATAGTGTGCTTTGAGTGCCTGGTCCAAATGGTGGGAGAGTACGGCATTTTCCAAACTGTAAAGGTTTTCCACTTCAAAAAGGTCTTGTGCTTTCTGCAAGCCCTGTTCTGTCATGATAATGGTACGGTTCTTTTCATCAACGATAAAATCTCCCGTAGTTTTTTCATCTTCCCCCGGTTTGGTTTCCAATTTTTCTCCGCGTTCCATCTGCTTGGCAATAGCATCGGCCTTTGCATAGTGGTTCTGGTCTCTTTGCGTAGGGCCGGAGATGATAAGCGGCGTACGCGCTTCATCGATAAGAATGGAGTCCACTTCATCGACGATGGCATAGTAGTGGTCCCTCTGTACTTTCTCTTCCGCCCGTACTTTCATATTGTCTCGCAGGTAGTCGAATCCGTACTCATTATTGGTACCGTAAGTAATATCTGCACTATACTGGGCTTTTCTATCCATTTCATCATGTACATCTGCCGTAATACACCCGACACTGTAGCCGAGGAATTTGTAGAGTACACCCATCTCTTCGGAGTCACGCTTGGCAAGATAGTCGTTGACGGTAACGACATGTACCCCTTTGCCTGTCATCGCATTGAGGATGACGGCGAGTGTTGCAACCAGTGTTTTACCTTCACCGGTCTTCATCTCTGCAATATTCCCGTCATGAAGTACCATACCTCCGACCATCTGGACATCATAGTGTCTTAGCCCAAGGACGCGTTTACTCGCTTCCCTGGTGATTGCAAAAGAGTCATAGAGGACATCGTCCAGGCTCTTCTGCCCACTCTGTACCTCTGCTTTGAGTGTATTGAACGCTTCCTGAAGCGCTTCATCGCTTAGTGCTTCATACTGTGATTCCAGTGCATTGATGTTCTGTACTTTTTTGAGATAATTTTTGACGATTTTGTCATTGCGGGTGCCAAAAACCTTAAGTATGCTTTTAATCATAATTTGTTTGCCTTTGATAAATTCCTATTATTTTATCCAAAAAGTTATTAATAAGTCGTTAGGGATTCCCAATTCATTTTATGAAAAATCCAACTGCCACAGTTCCTATACAATTCTATGTCAATATAACCCTAAAGAAAGTGCTATTTTGGTATATTTCGACTTACTAAAGGTACGCTAAAAGGAATATCGAATGAAATTTTTACCTCTTGTATTACTCTCTGTTTCCGTACTGTTTGGAGCATCTATCGTATTGCCCGGCAATTTCCGTGCAGACTTTATGCAAAAGATCACCAATGCCAATAAAAAGACGATTGATTATAAAGGAAAAGTACGTTTTTCCAATAAAACACTGCTTAAATGGGAATATACCGAACCTACCAAAAAAGAGGTCTGTACAGACGGCATGGAACTGATGGTGGTCGACCATGACCTCGAACAGGTTTCCATCTATCTTATAGATAAAGGGTTTGACCTTGCAGAGATTTTGAAAAAGGCTAAAAAATACAAAAAAAATATTTATGTCGCCGAACATGACAACAGAAGCTATACTATACAGCTAAACGGAAAACAGCAGATACAGAGCATTGCCTATTATGACGACCTTGACAACAAGGTACAGATAGTTTTCAAACATATGAAGTACGGGAAAGGGGATCTTGACAGAAAAAGTATGCAGTGCCTCTACCCCAAAACATATGATATGATAAGAGGGTAACGATGCAGGATTTTATTTTACGGATAGAGAATGATTCAACGCTGATGATGATCGCCGGTATGGCACTGGTCGTGCTACTGGTGATTGTATTGATCGTTGTGATATTTTCCACAAAGGTCAAATCGCAAAGCGATAAACTGTGGGACTATAAAGAGCTGGATAAAACGAAAAGCCTGAAAATCGAAATGTTGGAGAAGGAACTGCAGGCCCTACAGATACGCAATGCAGGCAATGAACAGGAGTTACAACAGTTCAACCAGGTAAAAGAGGAACTGGCTTTAAAAATAGAGCAGATGCATGCGCTTCAGGCAAAACACAATACATTGGAAAAAGCCTACAGCCATATTGAAAGCAAGCTTGAAAGTATGGAAGATGCCTATGCAAAGCTGAAAGAGGAGCATAAAACTCTGCAGGAGCGTCATGAAGAACTGCTGGAAGAGAACAGTAAGCACCGTATCAACAATGCGCGCCTGCTCACCAAGCTGGAGACGGAGAGCCGGCATGCGGCCAATCGTCTTGAAATGATGCAGGAGCATAGAAAAGAGATTAAAAATGAATTTGAACAGTTGGCAAAACAGATCTTTGACGGCAATTCAAAACGTTTTGCCGAATTTTCAAAACAGAACCTCGACAGTATGATCAAACCGCTCCAAACCCAGATCACGGAGTTCAAAAAGCAGGTGGCTGACACTTACAATAGTGAAAGCCGGGAGAGGGCGGTTCTCAGGAACGAGATCAACTCCCTCAAAGAGCTCAATGAAAAGATCAGTAAAGATGCTATCAACCTTACCAATGCGCTCAAAGGAGAGAACAAACAGCAGGGTGTCTGGGGAGAAATGGTACTGGAACATGTGCTGGAAGCGTCAGGGCTGCGAAAAGGGTATGAGTTCGAGAGGGAAGTGAGCCTGCGTACCGATGACAACGACCTTCTCCGTCCCGATGTCATCGTACACCTGCCGGACAACAGGGACCTGATCATCGATGCCAAAACCTCGCTGCTTGCCTATGAACGCTATGTCAATGCAGAGGATGAGTCGTCTAAAGCAGAGTACCTTGCCGCACACCTCGAATCCATCAGACTGCATGTCGAAGGGCTTTCGAGAAAGAACTACGAACGGCTCAAAGAGGTCAATACGCTCGATTTCATTTTCATGTTCATGCCAATAGAGGGTGCACTGGCCGTGGCGCTGGAGCATGACAGCAGCATTTACGACAATGCGTTCAAGAAAAAGATCCTGCTGGTGGGCCCAACCACGCTGCTGGTCGCCATGCGTGCGGTAGAGAATGTCTGGAAGTACGAACGCCAGAACCAGAACGCGCAGGAGATCGCCAGAAGGGCAGGGGCGATGTATGACAAATTTGTCGGTTTCACCGAAGACCTGATGAAGATCTCCAAGCAGATCGATGCCATTCAGGGCAGCTTCTCCGCGGCGAAGAACAAACTAAGTGACGGAAAAGGGAACCTGGTCAGACAGGTGCAGCAGCTCAAGGAGCTGGGTGCGCAGACAAGCAAGAAGATCCCCAAAGAGCTGGATTCAACACAAGATTAAGGAGTATGCAAATGGCAGACGTAACGATATGGCACAACCCAAGATGCAGCAAATCGAGAAATGCAATGACACTGTTGGAAGAGAATGGTGTAGAGGCGGAAGTGGTAAAATACCTCGAGACCCCGCCCACGAAAGAGGAGCTTAAGAGCCTGCTTTTACAGCTTGGAATGTCGGCAAGGGAACTGATGCGGACCAAAGAGAGCATCTACAAAGAACTCGGGCTCAAAGAGGTGGATGACGAGGAGAAGCTCATAGAGGCTATGGTCGCGCATCCGAAACTCATTGAGAGGCCTGTTGTGGTCAAAGGGAACAAGGCGGTCATCGGAAGGCCTATGGAGAATGTCTCGGAGCTTCTGGGACTGTAGCATGGGTACGGTGTACCCCGTCCGCATGGCTTCGGAACTTTGACAGGCCGAGAGAGCAGAACGCTTCAACGAACTTCCTCTTTACCCCGCTTTATTTTCACTTTCAGAACATTTGGGTAAAATCGCATGAATTATTTACAGAACGATATTATATAGAAGGATTTAACTTGCTAAGTACAGTAAACTTGACACAACGCTATGGAAAGAGGGTGCTTTTCGACAAGATCAACATGACCCTCGATGCAGGAAAACGCTATGGGCTCATCGGTGCCAACGGGGCAGGTAAATCGACATTTATGAAGATCCTGGCCGGGGAGATCGAGCCGAGTGACGGAGAGGTACAGCTTCAGCCGGGTCTGAAACTGGGAATGCTGGGGCAGAACCAGTATGCTTTTGAGGATTTCACTCTCAAAGATGCAGTGCTTTACGGCAACAAAAAACTCTATGATGCGCAAAAAGAGAAAGAGAAGCTCTACATGGAGGGTGACTTCGAGAGCGATGAGGTCAACAACCGTCTGGCGGAGCTGGAGATGATCTGTGCCGATGAGGATCCGACGTATGAGAGTGATGTGAAGATCGAAAAGCTTTTGACCACCCTCGGATTTCCGGTAGAACAGCATGATGACCTCATGAGCAGCCTGACAGGAGGGGACAAGTTCAAGATCCTTCTGGCACAGGTACTGTTTCTTAAACCCGACGTACTCTTGCTCGACGAACCTACCAACAACCTCGACATGGAGACGATCGCCTGGCTGGAGAACGAACTGAAACGCCATGAGGGAACACTGCTGGTCATTTCACACGACAGACACTTCCTCAACGGGGTGGTCACGCATATTCTTGACCTTGATTTCCAGACGATCCGTGAATTTACAGGCAATTATGACGAGTGGTATATCGCTGCGAACCTCATAGCCAAACAGGCACAGACCGACAGAGCCAAAGCCCTCAAAGAGAAAGAGGAGCTTGAGAAGTTCATCGCACGTTTCTCGGCCAATGCTTCCAAAGCGAAACAGGCGACCTCCAGACAGAAACAGCTGGAGAAGTTGGATGTGGAGGAGATAAAGCTCTCAAGCCGAAGAGACCCTTCCATTATGTTCAAGCCCCACCGTGACATAGGGAATGAAGTACTTGAAGTCGAAGGGCTTTCCAAAAGCTATGAAGGGGAAAAGGTGTTTGAGGGCCTGAACTTCAAAGTGAACAAGGGAGACAAAATAGCGCTTATCGGTACCAATGGTGTCGGGAAGACGACCCTGCTGGAAATACTCATGGGCAATCTGGAAGCCGACAGCGGCACATACAAATGGGGCCAGACGATCACCACAAGTTACTTCCCGCAAAATACAACAGATATTGTGACAGGAGATATTGAACTGCCTCAGTGGATACAGGGATTTGATGCCAAATGGCATATTGACGATATTCGTAAAACACTTGGACGTATGCTCTTCAGCGGTGAAGACCAGAAGAAAAAGGTAGATGCCTGTTCAGGTGGTGAAAAACACCGTGTTATGATGAGTAAAATGATGATGGACTCCGCCAACTTCCTCGTAATGGATGAACCGGACAACCACCTTGACCTTGAAGCCATTGTTTCGCTTGGAGAAGCGCTGCACAATTACCAGGGGGGAGCTATCTGTGTTTCCCATGACCGTGAACTCATTGATGCGTTTGCCAACCGTATCATTCAGCTTAATGAAGATGGTACGATGATTGATTTTGAAGGCAATTATGAAGAATTTGTAGAAAAATACGGGAAGCATTAAAATAGATAACTTCTCCCCGGTCTCCCGATGGGGAATGGGTATATTCCCCATCAACCAATTAAAGATCTCGGTAATTTGAGTGGCGGAATGTGTTTCATATGGGGGAGATATGGAAGGAGAGAGGAACGTAGAAAAAATTTGTTTTAAATGGCTCTCAAAGAGAGTGGGTGGGCAATTGCCCACCCTACGGAAAATAAAAACTAATTGATATTCGTATAGACTGTCTGTACGTCATCATCCTCTTCGAGTTTGTCGATGAGCGTTTCCACTTCTTCAAGCTGCGCGTCATTCAGTTCTACCGGAGTGTTGGCAATGTACTCAAGTGTAGATTTCTTGGGCTCGATGCCTCTCTCTTCAAATGCCTTACTCATTTCACCGAACGAAGTGAAGTCTGCATAAATACGTAAAATAGGTTTGTCGTCTCCGTTCTCCTGAGGTTCGACATCCTCTTCAACTTCCTCCAAACCGTAATCGATCAGTTCAAGTTCCAGCTCTTCGACATCCATATCTTCTGTTTTGTCAATGATGAAAACAGCTTTTCTTGTAAACATATAGTTGAGAGAGCCGGAAGTAAGCATTTCAGCATTGTTCTTTCTGAGGATCGCTTTGACATTTGCAACAGTACGGGTACCATTGTCTGTGGCACACTCGACGATCATCTGTACGCCGTAAGGGGCTTTCACATCGTAGGTAATCTCTTTGATATCTGCCGCATCTTTGTTAAATGCACGTTTAATCGCGGCTTCAATATTGTCTTTTGGCATATTTTGTGCTTTGGCATTGAGAATAGCGGTACGCAGTTTGGAGTTCATATCCGGATCCGGAGAGCCTCCCTCTTTGGCCGCCATGGTGATTACTTTCCCAAGTTTTGGAAAAAGGCGGGACATTGTCCCCCATCTCTTCATTTTTGCCGCTTTACGATACTCAAACGCTCTACCCATAAATTACATCCTTTTTTGAATTACTGTGCGTATTATACTCCGAAAGAGTTAAGAATGAAGAATTTTATAAAGTAGGGTGGGCAACTGCCCACCATGAAGAGGAATTTGCACACGGACGATCTTCATGGCGAAAGCCTTAAGAAAAAATATTAAAGGAAGGTGGGCAACTGCCCACCATGAAGGGGAATTTGCACACGGACGATCTTTATGGCGAAAGCCTTAAGAAAAAATGTTAAAGGAAGGTGGGCAGTTGCTGAACGAATTAAAGTTGCG
>Ga0256828_1000874_pt1 | contig 19532 bp, 20 predicted proteins | sample CV88metaG_FD_185993 | JGI IMG/M metagenome (GOLD analysis project Ga0256828, IMG submission 185993) | Hydrothermal vent microbial communities from East Pacific Rise, Pacific Ocean - CV88 | ecosystem: Environmental > Aquatic > Marine > Hydrothermal vents | place: Pacific Ocean: East Pacific Rise...
TTATCTATCGTACAGATGCAGGTTTAGATGATGGAGGAATCACTTTTAATAAGTGGGTGAGACAATATGAAGGACCAGTCAATGTTAAATGGTTTGGAGCTAAAGGAGATGGTGTTACTGATGATACAGAAGCTATACAGAAAGGAAGTGATTATGCTTATTCAAATGGGGTAGGGTTATTTCTACCTGATGGAAATTATTTAACAAAAAATGAATTAAATATTAAATCTGATCTTTTTGGTGCTGGTAGAAACAATACTTCTATATCGGCAGATTTTAATGGAGAATTAATAGAAACTACTCAGTTAGATAACTTTGGTAACAAATTATTCACTTATATGAGACCAACAAAAACAATATTGAATTTTTCAGATAACCCATCATTTAGATTACACGGTATAAAACTTATGACTACCACACCAACAGGAGATTTATTTGATGGTTCTAGTTTACAGAATATAAGAAATTTATGTGCTTTTAGAACTTCTGATACAACAAGTATATCACGCTATAATATGGACGATATTTATATTCAAGGGGTGCATACTGCTATGGATATTTGGGGTTGGATAGGCAATATATCTGATTTGTATGTCGGTTATTGTTATCTTGGAATTAAGGGAATGTATCTAAACAATATATCTATAAAACCTCAATTTGAATTAGTAGAGCAAGGATTTATGGTCTATGGAGCAGGACAATGTTCAATCTATGATTATATTAGAGAAGGACAATGTAAGATGATAGCAGATACATTTGATTATGCAAATTCATTGGTTGTAAGTGGACTGTATGTTGAGGGAGAGCATCCAGAAAATTCAGGTATATTGAGTATTGGTAACTTAAATCCAATAGATGACCTAACGTATGACAGCAGAAGAAGATGCTCAGCTGTTAAATTAGATAATGTTCATTTAGTTTCAAAAATGGATTTAGATGGTTCTAGTTATATATCATTAGGTTTTGTTGAGGGTGTAGAAATTTCTGGAGATGTTTGGGGTTATAAATCTCCTGCTATTATATTCACGGAAGAGACACAAGATTTAGTTGATAATTTACATTATGTCTATTCTGCAAGAAGTGAGCAAAAAAGTAAACCCTCTAATTTATGGATTGACCCTTTATTTGATAGATTTGCTAGTGGTAGACGTGTTAGATTAACAGGTGCTGTAGAAACCGAATGGGATGAAGAATTTAAATTAAATGGTAAACGCTCTTTAAAAGTAATCAAAACATCTACTGATGATACTAACTCAAATATACAGATATATATGAAAAATTACGACTTTACAAATGTAATAAAAAAGGGTGATTGGATTACAATATCTGCAAATATATATTTCCCATCTGGTACAAAATATGATGAACATTATCCATCTATTGATGCTTCTTATTATGATACTGAAACAACTACTATTCACGGAGGATCAACAATTAGATTACTTAGTGATAAATGGATTAATGTTTATGTTAATGTGAAAATAGATACAGAAGTTGAAAATATAGATTATATTAAATTTAGTGTGTATATGCCGAGCATTATAGAGGAGGGTGATTATTTTTATATAGATTCTATTAATATGTGTACTGGAATAAATAGCACAGCACAAAGAAACTTTGATTTTATAGACGGTTTAAATAATCCATTTACTGATTATAAAGAAGATGGTACAATGTTTTTCAAACAACTACCTAGTGATGATTATGCTGTAGATTTCAATGTAGGTGATACCTATAAAAACCCAGACTTCAATACTCCTGGAGCACTTCAACATTATGTGTGTATCAATCAAAATGATAGACCTTCTTATGGAAAATGGATGTTACAAGGATTCCCAAGAATAGATGATATTCCAACAGAAAATAGTGGAGCCGGAACAGTATGGAGCAATGATGGTGTATTAACTTTAGGAAGTTAATCGACTCAATAAATAAAAGAAAAAAGGAGTCTCCAATGTGGGAAACAATTAGTAAATTTTTAATAGATCTTATCACTTTCTTAGTAAGTGATAAGGTACTTGTAGAGGGCGCAAAGAAAATGATAGTAAAAGCTGTTGATTCTGGTGTCGAAAAAGTAGGTATTACAGATGAGGATGCCCAAGAAATAATTCATTCAATTACTAAAAGCACTTTGAATAATATTTCGGAAGAAACTGCCAAACATCTTCTTAAATAGGAGTTGATATGACGGATGCTAAATACAGAGACATGGTTATAGACCATGACAAACATATCGATTCTTTAACCACATCTGTCGCTGTATTAGCAGACAATGTATCAGAAACAAACAAGAAATTGGATAATATGTTAGTTATTATTAATAAACAAAATATATTAACTGAAAGATTAACAAACCTTGATTCTAATTTTAGAGAAAGTTTCAAAAGAGTACATAACAAAATAGATGAAATTGAATTAATTCAAAAAGATTCTATTTCAGCTTCAGTTGTGAAGTGGTTTATTGGATTATCATTGAGTTATGCTGTAGCATTCGGTACTTATGTAGCAAAAGATTTGAATGCTTTACACATAATTGCTGAAAGTAATATACAAATGCAGAATCAAATAAATAAGAATATTGAAGTACAAATCAAACATCTTATAACTTTAGAAGAAAGGAAACAATAAATGTTAGAACCAATTTTAACAGATGGAACCGAAACCGGTTCTTCTGCAGCAATCAAAATAAACAATGGATTTGCTCAAACAGATACCAATTTGAATAGTATTACTCTATTAACTGGTAGAGTATCGACAAATGAAACGAATATTACAACAAATACATCAAATATAACAACAAATTATAATGAAATCAATACATTAAAAACAAATGATGCTACACAAGATACAAATATTGCGGCATTAATGGATAGATATGATTATCAATCTACAAATGTAACAGACAAATCAACTACTGATGACAATTATGCATCATTGGTTTCTTTAGAAAAACTTAATTGTAATGCTTCAGATGTTAGAAATGTCACCATTTCATTGATTTATAACCTAGATACGATTGATAATCACGGATATTTTCGTTTTTCTTTTGATGATGGTGTTTCTTGGAATGAATGGACTGTAAAAGTTGATAATACAAATGATCATATTCCTGTTACATATACTGTTCCTTATTCAGTAGCGAATGATACAGATAATATTAAAGTTTTAGTTGAATATAAAGTAGAATCAGCTGGTGATACTCTTACAGTAGATAGAGCGAGTATAATTATAGATAGAAAAGTTTAGTTAATAAATAAAACCATATAGGAGATTATATGATTGAATTTACTGACAAACAAAAACAAGTCTTGGCGTCATCTGCAAGAGAAGTTCTCTCCTTTGGAGGTAGAGGGAGTGGTAAGTCTGCCTCTTTGATGGCTGCCCCTTTGTATTACATTGACCAACCAGATTTTGTTTGTGTAATTATCAGAAAGAACTCAATAGATTTGAAATCATTCCTTGATGAAGCCACTCCATTCTATGAACAATTTGGAGGAAAATCATTTGGGAAACCAAGAGAATTTAGATTTCCTTCTGGAGCAAAGATTTATTCTTCACACCTTGATGGAGAAAAAGGATTTGAAAAAATTAGGGGTTTTAATGCTTCTATGATACTTTTAGAAGAAGCTTCACAAATAGAGGTAGAACACCTTTATTTAAAGGTGCTTTCATCCCTCCGTTCCACAAATACAAATGTTATTCCTCAAATATTCATTACTAGTAATACAGATGGTCCTGGAGCAAAATGGATCTATGAAAGATTTGTTAAAAATCGAGAGATAGGAAAAGAATTTAGTGTGAATGGCTCAACAAGAATAGCTCATTTCAGTAATATCTATGACAATCCTTATCTACTTGAAGATAAAGAATATGTATCTTACCTCGAAAACCTAGAGGGTGAATTAAGAGAGCAATGGCTCAATGGGAAATTTATTTTTGGAGCAAAGGAGGGAGCTGTGTTTGCAAATCAACTTAAACCATATGAACACAACATTAAAGAATTTGAAATTGATATTAATTATCCAGTACATACCGTATGGGATATTGGGGTATCTGATGATACAACTATCATTTTCTATCAAACAATAAATGAGGTTACATATATAATCCATGCTTATAGTAACAATGGTGAAGGTCTTCATTATTATATCAATTATTTACAGGAATATAAGAATAAAAACTTCATTCAATATGGTGATCATTGGCTACCTCATGATATAGAGCAAAGAGAATTTACTTCTGGTACTTCAAGAATAGTTACAATGAGAAAAATGGGTATTTACCCTAAAGTAACACCTAAATTATCTATTCAAGAGGGTATTCAAAAGGCTAGACAAATGATTCCTTATCTTAGATTTAGAAAAGGACATACAGAAGAATTGATTGATGCTCTTAATTCATATCATTACGAATACAATGAAGTGAAAGGTGTTCTTTCTAATAAACCAGTACACGATAGAAGCTCTCACTATGCCGATGCATTCAGATATATGGGTGTTAATTTCAGACAGAGACAAATAGATAATGTTGATAATTATACGGCTAAAACAGATTGGAGTGTGATATGAAAATCATAAGGGCTTCTTATAAAGATTTAGAGGAAAACATCATCAATGATTTTAAAGATATTGTCGAAGATATTGAATATGATTACGAGATGGGATTAGATTTAGATTCTGAATGTTATTTGTCAATAGAAAATGACAAGATATTAGGATATATGTGCTTCTTCAACTTTGATGAATTCAGTTATGTGTCATATACAAAGGCATATGAAAAGAGAGCCATCAAATATGGTTACAAAATATTAAGAGATAAAGTTAGAGAATTGAATAAGGAATCAAAAAGAATGTTGATAGATGATAATAGAAAGGATGTCTATTCAAACCATATCGTTCCCGATAAACTCTCAGGACTTTTTCAAGTCATTATATAAATAAAAGAAAAATAAGGATTAACTTATGGCAACAACAGCAGCAATTGTAGGTGCTACTGCGGCAGCAGGTGGAGCAGCTATGGAATACAAAGCAGGTCAAGATGCTAAGAAAGAAGCAGAAAAACAAGCTAGAATACAAAGACAAGCAGATTTAGAAGCAGAAAAAAGATCACTATTAGGTGCAGCACAATCTGCATCATCAAACATTAAAGCTGAGTCTATTGAAAAACAAAAAGAAGCAAGAAATACAGCAAAAGTGTATGAACGAAAACGAAGAAAAGGTAACGGTTCATTATTGACAGGATCTGAAGCAGGATTGAATGCTGGTACCTCTACTGGATTGGGTGCTTCTCCAATATTGGTGTAATTGATGTTTATTTCTTACAATTATCTTCAAATCAAATGTAGTGATTGTGGTACTACATCTAATTTTAATCCCGGCGAATACAATGAACCAATAGAATGTCCTGTATGTAAAGAAAAAAAGGAGAAAGTTAATGACAAACCAAAACGAGTCAGAAAGAATACTAAGACGATTCCGAAAAGCTAAAGAGGAATCAACTAAATGGAGAAATACTCTCCAAGAAGTATATCAATATGTAATACCAAATAGAGACTTATGGACTTCTGGAACTAAAGGACAACAAAAAGATAATTTAATCTTTGATAGTACCCCTTTGATTGCAACAAACAAATATGTGAGTAGATTACAGAATTTATTAGTTAGACCTTGGACAGATTGGTTCAATTTAACAGCAGGAACAGAAGTAGAAGAAGATTATAAACAAGATGTTGATAAGTATCTACAAAAAACAACAGATATTATTATGTCTAGTATCAATCATTCAAACTTCTCTACACAAATTGCTGAGGCATTTACAGATTTAGCTGTTAGTACTGGTGTTATTATGGTGAATGAGGACTTAAATCCTAACTCTGATAGTGATATTATATTCAAAACAATACCATTAGCTCATGTATCATTAGAAACTGCTTCTGATGGTGAAGTAAAAACAGTATTCAGAGAATTTGAATTACCATTAAATCAGATGGCTGCTACTTGGAGAAATATCAAATTAACTCCTGAAATGCAGGAAGCTATGATTGAAAATCCAACACAAATGCAGAAAGTAATTGAATCAACTCTATACAGAGAAGATGATTTTAGATATGACTTTTCAGTTATTACTCCTAAAGGAGAAATATTATTACAAGAAACTATTGATGAGTCACCATTCATTGTATTTAGAGAAACAGTTGTTCCAGGGGAAACATTTGGTAGAGGACGATTAATGTCTTTGATTTCCGATATAAAAACCTTAAACAAAACTGTTGAATTAGGATTAAAGGCTGCTTCTTTATCAATTAGTGGAGTATTTACAGCTGTTGATGATGGAATACTCAATGTTAAGAATATAAGATTAACTCCTGGAGCAATTATTCCAGTAGGAAGTAATGCTAGTAATAATCCATCATTAGCTCCGTTACAATCTCCTGCTAATTTCCAAATTGAACAGATGTTAATTCAAGATATAAGAAATAGAATTAATGAACACCTTTTAGTAGAGCCATTTGGTAATATTCAAACAACGTCTGTTAGAAGTGCTACTGAAATGAATATCAGACAAAATGATTTTATTCAAACTTCTGTTTCATCTTTTAGTAGATTACAGACTGAATTATTATCAAAAGTAGTTAATAAAGTGATTTATATCCTGAAAAAGAAAGGGAAAATACCAGAATTAACAATAGATAACAAACAAATGAGTATCAAATACAGCTCTCCTATTGCTAAGATGCAAGGAATTGAGAAAATACAAGAATATACTCAATTTATGGAGATTATGGCTACATTACCTCCTGAAATCATTCAAACAGCTGTTAATTTGAATGAAGTACCTGCATATATTGCTGGAGCTTTATCTTTAGACCAATCATTGATGAGAACTAAGGAAGAACAAAGACAATTAGTTGAAAAATCGGCAGAAATGCAAGCAATGCAACAACAAATGGATGTACAAGCACAACAAGCTCAACAAGCTCAACAATAGGAGGTTGAATGGATTATACTGAATTTGAAAAATTAGTATTTAAAGTTTTTGATACTGATGATGGAAAGTTATTGATGAAAGAGTTATATACAAAATTCGTTAATGTAGGTATAGTACAAGATGATGGGATGATTCCCTCATCTATTCGTCAAGGTAAATCAGATCTAGTAAGAATGCTAGCTGGAATTTATATGAGAATTGAAAAAGATATATAAATAAAACAAATAAAATAGGAGAACCAATTATGGAAGAACAAACAACAGAAGAAATCACATCACAAGAAGTAACAGATACAATCAATGAAATGAATCCTGAAGAAATAAACGATACATTTGAAGGTCAGGATATTCCCACAGTAGATGAAACATCAACTCAAGAAGGTCATGAAAATAATTTAGAAGTATATCCAGAAGAAGCAAAAGATGATTTTGATATTCCTTTAACAGAGGATGGAGAATATGATTTTGATAATATGACAGAGTCTCAAATTGAGTCTTTATTAGAAAAATTAGATGCTGAAATAGAAGATGAACCAGAAGAAGAGGGATTTCAATTACCAGAGAAATTCAAAGATGTTGAGTCTTTAGTTAAATCATATCAGATGTTGGAAAGTAAAGTAGGTAATTTCAAAGGAGCACCAGAAGAATATAGTATCGAGGGTGTTGATATGAATTCCGAAGTGATGCAAGAATTATCTAAAACAGCAAAAGAATTGAATATGTCTAATGAAGCATTTTCAAAATTCGTTACTAAACATCAAGAAGTACAGGAACAAATGAATGAGATTAATATGTCTAAGGAAATGGATGCATTAGGTCCTAATGCTGAAACAAGAATAGCTAATATCAATTCATATTTAGATAATAATCTTGCTCCTGATATTGCTGAAGCAATTAGAGGAATGGCTACATCTAGTGAAAGTGTAAGAGCAATTGAAGCTTTGATTGCAAATGCAAGACCATCTGGACCAGCAATGGCTCCAACTCAAGCTCCTGCTCCACAAGACATCAACGCTCTATTGAATGAAAAAGATGCTTATGGTGGATTAAGAATGGAAACAGATAGTGCTTTCCATGACAAAGTAATGGCTCTAATGCAGCAACAATGGGGTTAATCACTATATAATTGAGGAATTATTTGTTTTTGTTATAAATAAAAATAACCGAGACAATTCGTAAGAACCTCAAGTTATAATTATAATTTGATTTACCCGAAAGGACAATTTATCAGAGGAGTGATTTTACTTACAAAATCTATGTGATTAATAATCAAAAAATAAAATAAAAACTCGGTTGAAAAAGACCAAAAAGGATTAAAATTATGTCAGCAACATTAAGTTCAGTAGCAGTAACACTATTTGATACACAAGTAAAACAAGCATACCAAGATTCTCAAAAATTGAGAAATACAGTTTATGTAAAAACAACTAAGTCAGCTAATAAGATGACTTTCCGTAAAATCGGTAAAGGAACAGCAACACTAAGAGGTACAGCATCTTCTGATGTAGCACCAATGAATATCGAGCACTCAACTGTTGAGGTTGCATTACAAGATTATGTAGCACCTGAATATACAGATGTTTTCAATCAAGCAGATGTAAACTTCTCAGAAATCAAAGAATTAGGTGAAGTTATCTCTAATGCTCTTGGTCGAAGATCAGATCAAATGATTTTAGATGCTTTAGCAAATGCAACTCAAGAAGTTGGTACATCTGGTGCAGCTTTAACAGTAGCTACACTTTTAGATGCTAAGAAAGCATTAGATAAAGCTGGTGTTCCTTCAGCAGATAGAACATTAGTTATTGAAGCAAAAGGTTTAGAAGATCTTTTAAATACAACTGAAGTAACTTCAGCTGATTATAACACAGTTAAAGCACTTGTAGCTGGTGATGTTAATACATTCGTTGGTTTCAAAATTGTTATGTTAGCAGATAGATCTGAGGGTGGTATTCCTGATGATGGTACAGATTATACTGGTTATGTTTATCATAAAAGAGCTGTTGGTTTCGCATTAAACTTAGATATTTCTACTAAGATTGATTGGGTTCCTCAAAAACTTTCTCACCTTTCTGTTGGTACTCTTAAAGCTAATGCAGCTTTAATTGATGACGAAGGTGTTGTTAAAATTAAATACGGTATGTAATCGTTAGATTGATACCAGTAGGGCTTTGCCCTACATCCCTTCTTCTCTTTACTTCTTCTCTTTATATCTTATTCATATATTTCTTTATCAATCTATAAATAAAGAAAAAAGGAATATCAATGTCTATAATAAATCAAACTACTTCCGAAGTGAGTATTTGTTCAAATGCCCTTTTATTACTTGCACACCCTACAATCAACTCATTTGATGATGCTGGTGCTGGAGCAACAATTTCAAAGAATTTATTCCCGAATGTATATAAAACATTTTTGAGTTCATCTAATTGGAATTTCGCTACAAAGTATGTTCAATTATCTAAACTTGTGGAAGAACCAAAAAATAAAGATTTTAAGTTTCAATATGCTCTCCCTAATGATGTGATGAGGATTAATACGACTTATCCAATCAATGATTATGAGATTAATGGTACTAGAATTCTTTCTAATGAACCAGAATTACATATTGAATATCAAGCTTTAGTTCCTGTAACTGATTTACCACCTACTGCTGTGGATGCATTACAAAAACTTATGGCTTCAACGATGGCGTACCCATTAACAAATGATGGGAAAAAAACAGAATTATATGCGAGTTTATATGTTGAGGCTCTTAAATTAGCTAAATATGTTGATTCTCAAAATGATGTTAATCAAGGATTTGTAGATAATACTCTAGTAAATGTAAGGGGTTATTAATGGCTGGAAATAACAGAATAATTCAATCTAGTTTAGTGTCTGGAATATTATCAGAAGATGCTATCGGTAGAATTGATTATCCAAAATACTATAATGGTTGTGCTGAAGCAAAGAATGTATTTGTTCAACCTGTTGGTGGAATGGAAAAGAGAGCTGGATTTCAATTTCTTGCTCCTTTGGAAAAAGATTATCGTATGTTTGAATTCCTATTCAATACAAATGACAAATATGTTGTTCTTATAGGTGATAATGATATAAAAATATGGGATATAATGAACCCAACATCAAATGAATTCCAACCAGTAGAAGTAGATAGAAGTCATGCTAGATTTTGGGAATTATCAACAGATTTGAATGCTAAATTATATACATTAAAACAAGCTAAAGAATTGGATTTCGTACAATATGGTGATACTATGATTTTAACTCATGGAGATGTAAGACCTCAGAAATTGGTTAGATATAGAACACCTGAGGGAGTAGTTACTTGGAAATTAGAAGTAATCAAATTGGAGAATATTCCTCAATTTAATTGGGATACTAACCGACACGATCCGGGAGCTTCGAGAGTCCTTAAAGCAGAAAACAGAACAAATGATATTCTTAATTTAAGAGATGATATTATTGATGCTATTTCATTAGGTGAGGGGTCAAATCCTAGAATTCCAGAAGAAAATGTTGATATAAGTACCGTTGAAGTTGATGGTAAAATCACAACAACTACAACAACTACAACTAGAGATGAATTTTGGTATCCTAGTGGAAATACAGAACAAACACCTGCACAAGAAGCAAAACCGGGTTATTGGAAAGAAACAACAGAAGATGATGGATATGGAGGAACAACAACTACAAAAGTATGGGTTGAACCAGTACCATATAATCCCGGAGATACAGAAAAAAGATGGGGAACTAAAATCACTATTGTTGAAGATGATGGAAATAAATCAAATACATCTACTGCTATGACTTGGGATGATCCTTTAGATAAAACGATTAAGGATGCTATAAGAAATAGAATTACATTAAAAAACACAGATTATAATGAATTGGATGTTGAGCAATTAAGATCTCTAATAGGAGATGATTATACAGATGAAATTAACTCAATAATCAATGATGTGTTAGGTACTTGGGATAGACCTGAAGAGAACATTAGTAATGTATGGGGTCTTGATAAAAATGGTGTTGATCATGGATGGCCTAGATACTGTACTTTCTATCAAAGTAGGTTATTCTTTGCTGGTTCTCCTGCTAAACCTCTTACAGTATGGGGTTCTGTATTGAATGATTTCTTTAATTTTGATATATCTGAATCTGATGATGATTATGCTTTAGCAGATACAATTAATTCAAATACACTTAATCATATTACTGGTATATATCCATCTAATGTGTTACAAGTTTACACATCTGGTTCCGAATATACAAATGAAAGTACTCCTATAACTCCTACAAATTCTGTATGGACATTCCAAACAGGTATGGGTTCAAAAGATAATGTTGCCCTTGATTCATTAGATGGTAATACTATATTCATTGATAGATCTGGAGCAATTAGAGATTTTATATTTGATTACGATACAAACAAATATATTTCTAAAAATATAGCATTATTAGCGAGACAGGTAATCAAAAATCCTTATCAATTAGTTATTATTAGAAGTTCTCAAGTGGATTTATCAAAATTGGTTTATTTTTTGAATGAAGATGGTACTATCGCTGTATTGAATATAGACAAAGGTGAGGGTATTTTAGCCTGGACTGAATGGGAATTGAATGGAGAAGTAGTTGAAATTGTAGGTGTTGACCAATCTTTGTTTGTTATTGTTAAAAGAGGCGAAAGATACTCCTTAGAATGTTTGAATAGACGAGAATATACTTATAATACTGAATATAAAGCAAAAAATAATGTTTATTTAGATGCTTTTGAAGAAAGAATAGGGTCTATTGGTCTTGAAGAATGTATTCCATCAATAGGTGGTCTATATGGAAATGAATGGAAACTAGATGGTATTTGGGGAACTGGATGTCCTATGTTTGTTAATTTAACCAATATTGGTGAGGTAATCATTGATGGATTGGAGTTTTATAATAACACAAAGGTAACAGTCCTTCTTGATAGATATTATATGGGTGAATTCTTAGTTGAAGATGGGAAAATTACTGTTCCTAGAATGTTTGGTATGGCTCAAATAGGTTATCCTTATAGTGCTGTTATCAAAACATTACCATTAACAAGTGCTCAATATGGAGGACAATTGAATTATAACAGAATTGTTAAGATTATAGCTAATTTCAATAGAAGTACTGCCGTTACAATTGATGGACAATTCATTACAGATAGAGATTATGATTCATATAAATTCTCAACTCCACCACAAGCACTATCTGGATTAAAAGAAGTATATACATTAGGCTGGGATAGATTTATTCAATTTGAGATAAGAAGTGATTATCCTTATAGAATGAACCTCCTATCATTTACAAGTTACTTAGATAGTAACTCTCCAGTTTAGATTATAAATAAAATAAAAGGAAATTAATATGGCTGAATCAATTAATTGGAATGCATCATTATCAACAGCGGGGACAGTAATGTCTACTGCTGCAAATATATTCAATGCTATCAATAATGGAAAAATAAAAGCAATACAGATGGAAGCCGAAGCAAATCATAGAGCTTCTCAAAATAGAATTGATAATATGGAAACTAATACTAAATTACAAGAATTAGATACTCAATATCAGGAACAATTAACAGCTATATCTGAAAAATACTCTCAATCTACTGAAAACCAACAAGTAAGTGGAATGATGCAAGGAAGAACATTAGATTCCCTATCATCAATTGAAAGTACTGATGACAGAGCAGTATTAGAAGATAAAGAATTGAGTTTATTAAATAAACAATCTACTGAATCTGCACTTAAAACAGATAGAGATATAAGAAGTATTCAATCAAAAGTAGAAGAAAGTGATTACCATAGTGCTGGTAAATTAGCAAAAACAAAAAGTTATGCTGATGTTGGTTCTACATTAGTTGATGGAACTAAAACACTACTTAAAAATAATGCTTTTGACCCTAAATATTACAAAAAACGATAAGGAATAACAGATGATTAAATACCAAGACGGTGCTCCAGTACAAAGTAGAGTAGCAAGACCAAATTTACTACAATCATCACAAAGAGGTAGTACTAATAATACAGCTAATGCTGCACAAGGTGTACTTGGTTCATTATCCTCTTTCTTTGATAGAGTAGGTGGAATAGCCGATGAATTTGGTAAACAAAATGCTCAAATACAAGGTGTACAAGAAGCACAAGACAATACTGTTGAGTGGTTAAAAGCAAAAGATACAAAAGCTGAATTAGAACAAACATTAAGTGACCCTAAATTACCTGATGATAAGAGAATGGTTGCAGAGCAAGAGTTAGCAAAAGTAGATGATACAATCAAAACATATATTTCTGCTACAAAACAAACTCCTACAATCAATCTTAAAGAGGTATCTTTACAGAAAACACAAGCACAGTTGTTTAAAACAAACTTAATTAATGAATACACTAAGATGACAGAACAAGCTTATGAGAAATTTGTTGATGATCCTAAAGGATTTGAAGAAGCATCTAAAAATCTTACAAAGAAGTTTATGGATACTCTGCCATCTGATGTAATAGGTGAATCATTAACTGCTTTTAAATCAATTAATAGTCAAGTTGCCTCTAAAGTACATCAAAATTATGTAACAAAACAAAATGATATTATAATTGCCGATACTAAGAAGAATATTGATGAAAGTATTGATTATGGAACTAAATTTGCTTACTCTGGTGGTGATTATTCAACTCAAATGAAGAATATTATTGATAGTTATAGTACTTTATACCAAAAAAGATTGATTACTAAAGAGCAATATGAAGACCAAGTAGATAAAATTAAGAAAGAATTCAGAAGTCAGAAGTATATGGGACAATTTGATAGAATAATTGGATTTGATCCTGCTCATAAATTTACACCTAATGCTCATAAAATCAGAGCTGGTTATAAAGAAATTGATAAATTCACTAATATAATGATGAAAAAGAAAGGTGAATCATTAGAGGAATATAAAGCTAGGACTGATGGATTTAACCAACACGAAGTAGATAAAATGATTAATATTATGAGAAATAAACTAGCAAAAGCTGAAGCTTCTCTTAAATTATCTATTAAAACATCTCAAGCTGCGTATGGAAACAAATCAAAGATAGCTTATAAGATGATGTGGAAAGGTGTAAAACCTGATTTCTATAATGAATTGAAAAAAGAAGCGTATGCTAATGGAGACCAACAAGCATTTGATGAAGCTGATTTAGCAATGCGTAAAATACAAGCAGTAAATGATATGACTATCGAAGATAAGAAAGCATATATTGCTAATTATGATAAGAAAAAGAAAACAGGTGCTTCAGAAATGGATTTCAAAATCAATTCTGTTGTGAATACCAATGTTAAGAAATCAATATCATTAGCTCAGAAAGATCCAGTACAATTAGCTGTTGATGAGGGTATGTTTCACCCATTAACTAAAATGCAAGATGAAAATGGTAATTCTGATTTTGGTGCTATATTGAATGAATTGAAATACAGAGCAACAAATGGTAAAAATCAAATGTTTGCTAAGTATGAAACTACTGGTAAAAGTCTATTATCAGATGAGGAAGCTGCACATTTTGGTCATGTAATTACATCAAATCCTGCTCAAGCACCTCAAATTATAAGGAATGTTTATAAAAGTGTGGGAAATGAAGAAGCTAATAAGATATTTAAAGCGATTTATCCTAAGAAATCAAGTGGAGTTATATATAGTGCTGTTATTAGTGCTGAAAAACCTATTGTGGCTGATAATATTATTTTAGGAATTGATGCCGAAAAGAATGGTGCTAAATTAACAACAGAAGATGAGAAAGCATACAATGATTTTATGAGAAGTGATACTGTAATTGCTACATTAGGTAAAGCCGGTCCAGGAATAAGACAAGCAATCAGAGGATATTATTTTAGTATGCCTAAAAAAGATATTAATGAAGCAGTAACAGAAGTGACAAATGGTATCGATAATGGTATTATTGTTTATAAAAAAGGGTTAGATTATGATGATGTTTATGGTAATATGGTTGATTTTGCAGATAGATGGGAAAAAGGGTACAAAACTAAATTCAAACATAGATTGAATGGAGTGCCGAGTGTAACATACGATACTTTCATTAAAGCATTAAGAGATGGAGACTATAAATTAGTTACTGTGAGTCAAAGAGGTTATTCATTTAAAACGAAAGATCTTGGTACTTATTTAACAAATACTAAAGGACAAAAATTAGTATTTACATTTAGAAAGGACGATTAATAATGGATTTCTCACAAACAGAGTTCAATGAGGAGGAAATCCCTTTAGAATATGACACTTCTGGGATAGATAGACGGGTTGAATTACAAAAGAGAATAGACCCGACAAATGAGAACGAAAAGATACTTCCTACTTATTGGCAACAAATAAAAAATTCTTATAATCAATCTAAGTTGGTTGATTATTGGTTCTCAGAAAAAGACCAATATAGAAAAGAATTAATCAAACAAATGGATGAAGTAGGACTCAAAGATAAAGATAGAGAGGATATTCTTTATTATAAAGGATATGCTCAACAAGATGAAGATATGTTTAGAAATCTTTATGATAATGGTTCTTGGAGTTATGATTATGAAACGGATACTTTATCATTCAATGATGAGAAAGGTAGAGCATTAAGAGATAGAACCATTATGCCTGATTGGGCATTTAGAGGATATGCTAAATCCCGAATGCATGAGAATTTAGATGAAAAATACCTTAGAGATAAATCTGCTATTGATACAAGAAAAGAATATCTTGCTTATCAAAAAGATTTAGATAAAGATTCTTTTGGAACTAACTTTGGGTCTCAATTCATAGGTAATATGGGTGCTTATTTAAGTGATCCTGTTAGTATAGCTACCTTAACAACTGAATTAGGTGCTCTTAAATTGATTAAACCATTAGCTTCATTAGCAATGAAATCTACAAGATTTGATAGGGCTCTTGCAAATATGTATGGTAATGCTGAATTATGGGGTCCTACCATAGAAAAAGCAGGTGAATATACCAAAATTCCTATGAAAAGGACAATGGAACAAGCACAAAATAAAATTGCAGGTTATACCAAAGATGAATTAGTTCTTGGTGCTGGTATGGAAGGTACTATTGGTGGTAATTCAGAAGCTCTTCAACAAGAGGGGACCTATAAATTCAAACATGAGGTATTACCTGAATTCACTCCTTATGAAAGAGATATGCAAATAGGTGTTGTTGCTGGAAGTTCTGGTTTATTACCTTTTGTGGGAACAAGTATAGGTCATATACTAACAAAGAAAGCAATAGAAAAATCCGATAAAGCTGGTAGAATTGCAGCAGAAGAAGTTGAAAACATAGTTGAAAGTTCTGAGGGTGCAATGAAAGCAAAAGCTGAAAAAGGAACAAAAGAGGGAACTCAATCATTGGAGGAGTTAGAAGAACAAAAAGTAAAAATTGAAGCCGTATTTGATGAATTACAACAATGCTTTGTTAATGAAAAAAACGGTATTGATATATCATCTTCTAAATTCAACCAAAGAAAGAGAAGACCAATAAATAAAAGAAAAAGGAAAAAATAGATGAAACCTGTATTATTTCTGATAGCACTTAAAGGTGCTGTTTGGACTGCTAAACATTTGATGAAAACAAGAAACCTCACTAAGCGACAAGCATCAAGAGAAGTTTTGAAGTTAGCATCAAAACATGACAAGACAATTGCTAAAATTAAAGAGAAACATAAATCAAACTTTAATGTACCTGAGTCTGTAAAAGAATCTTTGAAAAATCCTAAGAAAAGATCTGATGGATCTGCTCATATTGGTAAAATGGACAAGGTAACAAAAAAAGGTGAATTACTAAATTTTAAAAATGATTCTTCTAAAAGATCATTCAATTATATAGAACAATCAGAAAGATTGAAAACTAATAAAAAAGTTGCTGAGAAAAGAGACAAACTCTCAAAAGCTAGGTTATTAGAAGAAAAGAAAATGCAAACTAAATTAGATGATCCAACTGCTTTAACACCAGAAGAGATTGAATTTAGAGTAAAAGCTAGAAAACTAGCAGCACAAAGAAAGTTATTAAGACACAAACAAGCTGTTGAAGCAGCTAAGAAAGCTGGAAAACAACCAGAAAATTCATTATTAAAATCAAAGAGAATCAAGGAGGATTATTAAAATGCCAGTAGCTGAAATATTATCAATGTTAGGAATAAGTGTTGCTGCATGGAGAGCTTATTCAACATATAAAAAAATGAGAGCCATTCAGAAAGCGTACCAATTAGCTAAAAAAACTAAAGCTCTATCTAAAGCAGAAAAGTTAAAAAAAATAACACGAGGTGGGAATAAAGTACCTAAAAAAGTGATGTCTAAAGAAGAAAGAATCAAAATGATTAAAGACAAACTATCTCGAAAACCTGTATTAAATGCAGAAAAAGAGATAAAACACGTTGATGCTCCAAAACCTAAATCTAAGAAACCATTCGATGAATTGTTACATATGCAAACAGAAGCTGGTGTTCCAGGGAAATCTGTACAAGCATTTAAAAGAGCAAAAACAAAAAAATTGATTAAAGAAACTGATGAAGCTGTAAAGAAAAGAGCACTTCAAAAACAAGCTGAAAGAAAAGATGTTAAACAACAAATGGTTATGAAAGCTAAAGAGAAAATAGAGAAACTCAAAGGTAAGAAAATAACAGCTGTTAAACCAGATGCTTTAAAAAAATCTATTAAAAATAGAAGAATAACTAAAGAGGAAATGGATGACGATGTTAAACATTATATTGGTGGTTTTAGTGAAACAGACCAAGCAAGATTTAACATACATTTGGCTAAGAAAGTCAGAAATGGTGAACAACTAACAGAAAAAGAACAAAGAACTTTAGAATCTGTAAGAAGAAAAACCAAAGGACAAAAAACTCCTGGAGGTAAATGGGAAAGAGCTTCTCATATGGCTGACGATATTGATTTAAAGCCAGGAGATATTGTTGAAAATAAACACCCATCTTTCTTTGCTAGAGGTGAGCACTCTGCTGATGATTACTTAACAAAAGCTGGTGAGGGTAAAAAGGCTGTAAAATATAATGTAAAAGGGTCATTGAGAGATGCAATGGATTTATATGATTATGGTAAACGAGGACAATCATTATTAGGTCAAGGTCAGAGATTTAGAGTTAAAAAAGTAGAAGATAAATTACATCAAACTTGGAGAGATAAAGAGTATGGTGGACCTAATGCAGGTGTTAATTATAAAGATGTTATCTTAGAACAAATGAGTGAAGCTGAATTTAAGGCTTTACCAGCAGCCGAGAAAAAGAAAGTTATAAAACATGCTTTATCTGTAATTGGTGCTGGAGCCGGAGTTGGAGCGGCATCCAAAAAAGATAATTAATTAAATCTATCCATTACTTCAGACCAGTATTTGTGAGAATTTCTGGTCTGACTATCACAATGAGGTGCAATGATTGAAAGACAATCATAAAACATCTCTGCCTCATCTCTCAATCCTAACAAATTCAAACATTCTAAAATACGAGTAATACGAAGCATATTATGGTCTCTATACGGTTTAGTTTGAAACCAATTATATGAACCAACTGCTGTATTATCAAATACTATGTAACCATTTTTAGTTACCAATCCATAAAATGCTAACATACGATTGAATGCCACACGTACTGTTGGAATTAAATGTTCTTTGAAATATTCAATATCTTCATCTGTTAGTACTGGTGCATCATCATTGTATTGGCTTACTGTTTTGGTAGGGAATACCCATTGAATGAAATCGTGTTTTTCTTCTAACTCATCAAATGAATGAATTAACATATCATCAACTCTGTCTTTATATGTATCTGTTAATACTGACATCTTTTATCCTTTTTTTTCATATGTTATATTATAACCAAATATGGCTTAACATATCCTTAATGTACTCTTAAAATATCCTCTTTGAAGAATAAGGTTACAAGAACACATCTATTCAATACTTCGTAAGTATATCCCTCGAATGATGGGTCTAAATGAGATTTAAAAGGAACAGCGAATTCCTCATCGTTGATTCTATACACATTTCTACCTAATGAAAATTCAATTGGGTGTGTTTTATCTCCAAACTTATGATGTAATTCCGGTCTAAGTGGTAATCTAAAGTTTCTCATATCTTATCCTTTATATAATATATTATATCATAATATATCTTTACTTTAACTTAAAGATCTTCCACAAATAGTAATCTTCATATTGTTTTTCATCAATGAGGGTTAAATTGAGAGCAAACTCAACTACATCTTCATCATCTACACACCAAATACAACAATTTTGTTTATCATAAGCAAAAGATTTGTATATATAATCCTCTACTTCATCAAATGTTGTTATATGTGATACGGGACTTTCATCTAAAAGGAGAATTAATTCCTCGTACATTGTTTCGATTAATGGTCTTAAATCTCTACTTTTCATATCAATAACTCCGGGTAATTTGATAACATCCATTCTGTCCAGCCATCATAATATATCTGTTTTTCTTTTCTATAATATCTGAGTACTGTATGTTTCCATTTAGTATCTGAATGT
>Ga0256828_1000875_pt1 | contig 19527 bp, 24 predicted proteins | sample CV88metaG_FD_185993 | JGI IMG/M metagenome (GOLD analysis project Ga0256828, IMG submission 185993) | Hydrothermal vent microbial communities from East Pacific Rise, Pacific Ocean - CV88 | ecosystem: Environmental > Aquatic > Marine > Hydrothermal vents | place: Pacific Ocean: East Pacific Rise...
AAAAAAGTAAAGGTAGAAGAATGAAATTTACAGGAACAAATGTTTTAGTCACAGGTGCGAGTCGTGGAATTGGTGCAGAGATTGCAAAAGGGTTAGCACAGATGGGTTTAAAAGTCTGGATTAACTACCGTTCTGGTGAAGCTGAAGCGTTAGAGGTAAAAGCCTCTATTGAAGCAGAGGGTGGAGAGGCTGAGGTGATTGGCTTTGATGTGACCAATGAGGAGGCATTTGTGGCTGGAATGAAAACGATTGTGGCTGAAGATGGGGGGCTTTCTTACCTTGTAAACAATGCAGGTATTACCAAAGATGGATTGGCTATGCGTATGAAAACAGAGCAGTTTATGGCTGTGATTGAAGCAAACCTTACTTCTACGTTTATTGGGTGTAGAGAGGCGTTAAAGCTTATGCGTAAGAAGCGTTTTGGTGCTGTGGTGAATATTGCCTCTATTGTGGGTGAAACAGGTAATGCAGGTCAAACAAACTACGCTGCCTCTAAAGGTGGAACAATTGCAATGACGAAATCATTTGCGAGTGAAGCAGCCACATCAGGTATTCGTTACAACACAATTACCCCAGGGTTTATTGCAACAGAGATGACAGAAGTGTTAAAAGATGAAGTCAAAGAGGGTTTTACAGCTAAGATTCCTATGGCACGTTTTGGAGAGCCAAGTGAAGTGGCTGATGCTGTGGCATTTCTACTCTCTGACCACGCATCGTATATTACAGGAGAGACCCTCAAAGTCAATGGTGGAATGTTGATGTAAGGTTTAATGATGGCAACGAAGATTCTCATCTTAGAAGATGATGCTCTCTTTAACGAAACCTTGCAAGATTTTCTTGAAGAGGAGGGGTTTATGGTCGATGTGGCACTTGACCCCTACTCAGCACTTGATTTTACCTTTGATAACACCTATGACCTCTACTTATTTGATGTGAACTTACCCTATGAGAGTGGGTTTGACCTCTTAGATAAACTGCGTCAAAGTGGTGATATGACACCGACTATCTTCTTAACCTCTAAGAGTGATAAAGCCTCTTTACAAGAGGGGTTTGGGGTAGGGGGTGATGACTATTTAAAAAAACCTGTTGATTTAGATGAGTTACTCTTGCGTATTGTGGCACTACTTCGCCGTCAAATCCGTAAAGAGTGGGTTACTTTAGGGGCGTATCGTCTTGATGTCATTGGAAAGCAACTCTACTTGGAGCAGAAGCCTCTTGAGTTACGTCAAAAAGCGATTGAACTACTGTTGTTATTGGTTCAAACCAAAGGACGGGTTGTCCCTTTAGAGGAGATTAAAGAGCATCTCTGGGCAGCTGGAGAGTCTGCGAGTGATGGGGCATTACGGGTCTATGTCACACAGTTAAAGAAGTATTTTCCTCAAGAGATTGTCAACCTTAGAGGAGTGGGTTACCAGTGGGTCGAATAAAAAAAGAGATACGTTGGGCTACGGGGAGTTATGTTCTCTCTGTGGCACTCTTACTTGGCGTGGTCTATCTCTTTTTAGAGAAGGAGGGGTACTCTCAGAGTCACTTTCTTCTTGCTTCATTTGTGGTATTGGCATTGAGTATAGGGTGGGGTGCTATTTTAGCTTCACACTTTTTAGCACCTCAGCAAGAGATAGAGGAGAATCTGCTTCACTTAACCAAAGAGATTATTCACGAACTCAATATTCCTCTTTCAACCATTGAAGCCAATAGCCGTCTGCTTCGTAAACACTTAAAAGAGGAGAAGCTTCAAAAGCGTCTAGAGCGTATTGATGCTTCAGCGAAGCGTTTAACAAAGTTGTATGATAGCTTAGTCTATGCCATTACCAAAGAGATGCACACCATTGAGAAGGAGTGGGTAAATCTCTCTGAGATGATTCAAGAGCGTATTGGTTTTTTTGAACAACAAAAGCGTAACCCCTTTGTGTTACACCTAGAGCCGTGTTGGGTACGGCTTGACCGTATTGGTTTTGAGCAGGCGTTTGATAATGTGGTGAGTAATGCCATGAAATACTCTCCTAAAGCATCTGTCATTGAAGTCTTCTTGAAAGAGGGGGTGTTAGAGTTAAGAGATAGAGGCATTGGTATGAGTGAGACGGAGCTATTGAGAGTCCATGAGAAGTACTATCAAGTCGATAGCAAAAGAGAGGGTGATGGAATAGGTTTATCATTGGTTAAAGCCTATTGTGACACAGAGGGGATTGCTTTAGAGATTCGTTCACAAAAAGAGGTAGGAACAACACTATTGTTTCGCTTTAATACGTATGAATTAGAACAACCAGACAAAGAAATCTAAAGAAGGAGAAGAGATGTCATTGGCATTGGTAGAGATGATAATAGATAGAGGTGTGCTTGGGTTATTGGCTCTTTTAGGGTTTGTAACACTCTTTATTACCTTTGAGAGAATCCTCTTTTTTAGAGGGGTTGTCTTAGGGGAGTATGAGAGTATTAAGCGTTTAGAGTTAGATTTAACCAAACACCTTGGTACACTTGCAACCATTGGCTCAAATGCCCCCTATATTGGACTCCTTGGAACGGTTTTAGCGATTATTTTAACCTTCTACACCATGGGTGAATCTGGGGGTGTTTTGAACCCTGCTGAGATGATGACCCACCTCTCTTTAGCCTTAAAAGCGACAGCCTTAGGTTTAATGGTTGCTATTCCTACAACCATCTTTTACAACCTCCTCATTGGAAAAGTGGAGCGTCTATTACTAGAGTGGGAGATTGAACAAGAGGGGGCTAATAGAGAGGCATTGAATGAAGCGTGAACGTTTTGAGAAGATGAATGTTGTCCCCTTTATTGACATTGTCTTAGTGCTTCTTGTAATGGTCTTAGCAACAGCATCGTTTATCACTCAGCGTACCATTACGGTTGATTTACCTAAGGGGGGTGTTTTAGAAGAACCCTTAAAAGAGAAAGAGCAGATTACATTAGCCATTACGAAAGAGGGGCAGTATGTATGGGAGAAGGAGTTAGTAAGCTTTGAGGTACTCAAAGAGAGATTGAAAAGCCGTCATCTTCTAAACCCAGAGGTAGAGGTGCTACTCCATACCGATAAAAAGAGTCTTTTTGGTGATTTTGTGGCACTGATGGACTTTTTAAAGCGTGAGGGGTTTGAAAATATGAGGATTGTGACCAAAGAGTCATAGGGTTTAACAGTCGGTTAACAAAAGAGGGGTAAGATTGCACTATCCCCTTGTAAAAATAGACAAAAGGGTTGTTGTGAAAAAATATCGATATTGGTTCTCTTTTTTGGCAACAACCCTTCTGTATCTTTTGAGTTATCTTCTTTTACTCTCTTTTTTGAAACCTTTATCTTTTGCTACACAGACAAACCCTAAAGAGCAGACTATGGTGTTGAGTCTCTCCTCTTTTGAAGCACCCACACCCTCCATAGAGCCACCCAAAGAGATAACAGAGCCTGAGCAAACACCACCTAAAGAGCCACTTCCTACACCCCAAGAGCCACCTAAACCAAAAGAGGTTGAAGTAAAGAAGCGTCCTTTTGTTGAAAAAGAGGTAGAAAAGCTACCTACACCTGTGTTAAAGCCCACACCCAAACCTCACCTAGACCCTGTAAAGCGTAAGATACAAAGGGTAAAACCCTCCAAAGTGAAGCACCATAAAGTGAAGCAAAAACCCTACAAGAAGCATCATAAAAAAGGGAAGCATACCCCTAAAAAAGCCTTCAAACAAGGGGTAGCAAAACCCTATGCAACGCCTGCAAAACGCTCAGCCTTTTTAGCCAAACTCAAAGCACGTATTGCACACCACCGACACTACCCTCTCTTTGCAAAACGAAGAGGTGTTCAGGGGCGTATAGAGATTTGGTTTAAACTACACCCCAATGGTACGATTAGCCATATTCGTCTAAAGGGGAAAAAGATTTTCTATCGTGCCACACGTAAAGCGTTAAAAGAGAGTTTCCCTATGCGTCTTAAAAAGGTACCATTTGTTCTACCTGCAACACTTCATCTGTGGCTGAACTATCGTTTAACAGAAAATTAACAAAGTCGTGGCACTCTTTTAGTCAATTTTAAAGAGGAGAAGAGAGAATGCATCAAAAAATAATCGGGTTATCTTTTGCTGTTACTCTTTGCTTAAGTGCTACGGAGGTTGAGTTAGGAAGTATTGATGTGGTGACATCAGCAGAGAGTGAAGTGGTAAAAGATGTCCATGGTGAAGAGATTAAATCGGCAGATTTAGCTGAAGCACTCTTTAAGAAGAGTCCCTCTGTTTCACTGATTAGACGTTCAGGGATTGCCAATGATATTATTGTAAGAGGACAGAAAAAAGATAATATTAGTGTCACCATTGATGGGACAAAGGTGTGTGGGGCGTGTCCTAACCGTATGGACCCTCCTATCTCTCACGTCTTAACAAACAATATTGATTATATTGAGATGAATGAGGGACCTTATAATGTAGAAGATTTCGGTGTGTTAAGTGCTGATGTAAAAATTCACACCCTCAAACCAACCAAAGAGTGGAGTGGTGATGTTAACCTTGGATTTGGAAGTTGGGATTATCAGAAACAATCTTTTAGCTTAAGTGGAGGAAGTGATACACTTCGTATTTTATTGAGTGGTTCTTCTGAGAGTAGTAGTCAATACAAAGATGGTAATGGTGATGACTTTGTAGGGCAGATTCAACGTGAAATTGATGCAGGTGTTGCACCAGCTTCAGCACAGTTCCAACCACAATATCAAGATTTAGATGCGTATAGTAAAAAGACAATGATGGGGAAACTCTTTTGGGAAGTCACAGAGAATCAAACCCTTAATTTAAGCTATACAGCCAACCGAAGTGATGATGTTCTCTACCCCTCTTCAAAAATGGATGCGTTGTATGATGATTCAGATATTTATAATTTAGAGTATACGCTTAAAGCCCTTGGACGCTATGCGAAAGAGGTCAATATTCAACTCTTCAAATCGACTGTTTCACACCCTATGTCTACGGTATATCGTATGATGTCAGTAATGGACACTGACCCAGATACCGATGGTGTTCAAGCAAAAGAGATGACCCACGCATTAACCACTGAGGTTCAAGGTGCAAAAATTAAAGACCAATTTGATGTGGGTAATCACGCGATAAAAGTAGGATTAGACTACTCTTTACGTAACTGGGATGGAGGGTATTATGTCAATGGCAATCCACTGCCTGAGAGTAATTTCCATAGTATCTATGATGTTGATACCAAAAACCGTTCTCTCTTTTTAGAAGATACCCTTTCGCTCAACCAGTGGAAGTTAGAGATGGGGATGCGTTATGATAACACAGAGGTGACTTCAGCCAATGAGGCACAACAAGATAATCACTATGTAGGTCTTAATGGTTACCTCTTTGCCAACTACCAACTCAATGAGGCAACCAAATACTTTATGGGTGTAGGAAAATCATCTCGTGTTCCAGATGCTAAAGAGCTTTACTGGGTTGGAAGTGCTGGAAATGAGATTGGAACACCAACACTTGATGCAACACAAAACTATGAGTTTGATTTAGGGGTGAGTAAGAATTATGATGATGGCTCATTCACCCTCAAAGGATTCTACTCAAAACTGAAAGACTTTATCGCCTTTAATGCAAGTAATGGTAGTGTGCATAACTATGAAAATGTCGATGCTACACTCTATGGTGTGAGTCTAAAAGGAACCTATTTTGCAACTGAGGCACTCTATTTTGATTATGGATTTGCTTACCAATATGGTAAAAAAGATAGCCCTTTAACAGGAGAGAGTGGTACGAATATGCCAGAGATTCCTCCTTTTAAATTAAATCTTGGTGCAAACTATGCGTATGATGATACAATGATGCTTCAAGCAGAGTTCTTAGCTTCTGGTGCGTGGAGCCGTTATGATGCAGAAAATGGTGAGCAGGCTTTAAGTGGATATGGTATGATTAATCTTAAAGCAAATAAGCAGTTCTCTAAACACTTTAATCTCACAGTTGGAGTAGATAATCTCTTTGATAAAGCCTATGCTGTTTCAAATACCTATAAAGATTTATCACTCTTAAGTACAGGTGGTGAGAATAATGTGATGCTTATGAATGAACCAGGACGTTATGTCTATACCAATATTCAATATAAATTTTAAGGAGAGATGATGCGTGTAAAAGGAATGATAGGTTTGGTAATGGTTTGGGGTGCATGTGTGTCACTCGCTTTAGCAGAAGAGAAGACCATACCGATGCCTCATTGTGATGAGCGTATGCAAGGTGCAGGAAAGTCGCATAAGATGATGCGTCTTTTTCAGTCAGTTCCACCTCAAAAAGCTACCATTTTACAATCAGGCAAAGCCAAAGCGTTTTGTCCTGAGTGTGGTATGACACTTTCGATGTTTTTTAAAACCAATCATAGTGGAAAAATAGAGGGAAAAGCAGAGCAGTTTTGTTCGATTCACTGTTTAGTAAAAGCTCTTAAACAAGGGAAGAAGATAGAGGATATTCAAGTGGTTGATACCACCTCTTTAGCCTTTATTGATGCCAAAAAAGCTTACTATGTTGTTGGAAGTCATAAGCGTGGTACTATGACACGTGTGAGTAAATATGCTTTTGCTAAAAAAGCAGATGCTCAAGCCTTTATGGCTAAAAATGGTGGAGATTTAACCGATTTTGAGGGAGCATTAAAAGAGGCAACGGCTGATTTCCCAAAAGATACACAGATGGTTGCAAAAAAACAGATGACCATGGCAAAGAAAGGAGAGATACTTTATGGTAAAATGTGTCGTCCAACTACGCAAACTTTTGCTTCAACAGCAGAGGCAAAAGCGTTTGTCTTGTCTGAGAAGTTATGTAAGCCATTAAATGGTAAACAGTTACAAGCCATAGGACTCTATTTACAGCACCGATAAATTTACAAGAGGGTCTAAACGGCTCTCTTTTGGAGAATGGTTATGAAACCTTTTTTACGATTGACATTAATGCTACTCCTTCCTCTGTTTGGGGTATCTGAAACAGTGAACCAACACCTCTTTGAGAAGGGGCAACGTATGGCAAAGGTACTTTGTCAACAGAGTAAACTCCCACCACTACAACCTACCTATAAAGAGGCACTCTTAGCACTTCATACATCTGAAGCGTGTAAAGGGCAATCTTCAAAGAGAATGAAGATGATAGCGTATGGTTTCATTGCACACGCTCACCATCACACCCAAACCCCTCTGTCTGTACCCAAAGAGGCGAAGTGTCCTGTGTGTGGTATGTTTGTTGCACCCTATCCTAAGTGGGCAACGATGATGCTCATTGATGGAAAAGCACACTACTTTGATGGGGTGAAAGATATGATGAAGTACTATCTATTTGATGGTGATTTCCCCTATTCACGTCACGCCATAGAGAAGATATGGGTGAGTGACTACTATACGCTTAAGCGTGTCGATGCCAAAGAGGCGTATTTTGTGGTAGATGCTGATGTCTATGGTCCTATGGGGCATGAACTGATTGCTTTTGCAACAAAAAAAGAGGCAGAGGGATTTTTAAGAGAACATCATGGTAAAGCGATGGTACGCTTTGGTGAGATTACCCCTAAAATGGTGATGGCACTCGATGGTATCACGTTAGAGTCAAATGAATGATTAAGCAGTTTGAACGCTTCTTCTTGGTTTTAGTACTTTTAATAGGAGCGATGCTCTCTCACTGGTTTGTAATGCGTAACAGCCCCTCTGATGCGTTACTTGCATTGGTAAAAGTCACAGCACTCTCTAGCCCTGTCTTGAGTGTGGACTACTTTAGTACAAGAGCCTTACACACCAATGCCCCTAACCCTGCCTATGAAGAGATGCCCTCTTTAGATAGAAAACAGTTTATTTTTGAAAGGTAAAATGGTATGCGTACCCCTTTTTTACACCTTTTAACCCTGCTTCTTTTTAAAGAGCGTAAGAAGCATCTGGGTGTGGTGATTTTGTCCGTTTTAGTGGTCTTTTTACTTAGTAGTATGCTTCTGTATTCGTTTGCACTTCAGAGTGAGTTAAAACGCTCCATAGAGGCACAACCAGACTTTACCCTCTCTAAGATGTCTATGGGGAAAAAGGGGTTAACACCTCTAGCGTGGGGAGAGCGTATTGCCTCTATTGCAGGGGTGAGTGATGTCACTCCACGTCTGTATGGACGCTACTTCTTCCAACCCAAACAGAGTGCTTTTTTGGTGATGGGTATTGACTTTTTTGAGAAACAAAACAATCAAGCCTTAGCGTCATTACTTCAGGGTATCTCTCTGCGTGATTTTTTAGCAGAACCGAGTATGCTTGTAGGGGAGGGGGTCTTTACCTTTTTACAAGCACACTACTTTAAAGAGCATTTTACCTTTAAGACACCAACGGGTCACTTTAAAGAGGTGCGTATTGCTCAGGTTCTCCCTAGGGAGAGTAACTTTATGGGGAGTGATGTCATTATTATGCCTCTAGGGTTAGCACAAGAGATTTTTGGTGTAGAGGAGGGTATGGTGAGTGACTTTACCTTTAATGTCCCCAATGATGCTGAGTGGCGTATGGTGAAAGAGAAGTTACACCTACGCTTTGACAACATTCAAATTGTCACAAAAAAAGAGATTTTAAAAGGGTATGAGCATCTCTTTAATGAGAGAGGAGGACTCTTTTTAATGCTCTATTTGGTCACCTTTATTACTTTTATGATGATACTCTATCAGCGTTATGCGATGGTCTACTACTCTGAGCGTCGTGAGATTGGTATTTTACGGGCTGTGGGGTGGAGTATTGCTGATGTGTTACGGTTAAAGTTTTATGAGAATATGTTGATTGTCGTGGTGAGTTTCCTTCTGGGGGTACTTTTAGCCTATGGGTATGTCTTTTTATGCGATGCCCCACTGCTTGAAGCACTCTTTTTAGGGAGTGGAAACCTCCCTAATCACTTTAGCTTACACCCTCAGTTACCCTTTGGTGTGTTGGTCTCTTTGTGGCTTATTTTTGCCATTCCTTTTTTAACAGCTGTCTTAATTCCAGCGTGGCGTATTGGGGTGACTTCCCCTAAGGAGGCGATGTTATGATGTCTGATGTGGTGGTGGTTTTAGAGGGGGTATGTAAATACTACCTTCAACCCAATGGTGAGCGTTTTGAAGCGTTAAAGAGAACCAATTTGCACATTACTAAGGGTGAGTGTATTATTTTAAGTGGGGTCAGTGGTAGTGGAAAATCGACCCTTCTATCTTTAATTGGAGGGTTAGATAAGCCTACAAAGGGGAAGATTGTGGTCAATGGTGAGTGGATATCAAAACTTCCAGATTTGCACATTTCACGCTACCGTGCAAAAGAGGTGGGTATGGTCTTTCAACACTTTAACCTCTTTGATAGTTTAAGTGTTGAGGAGAATGTGATGCTCCCTTTAACCCCACATTGCCACAATATCGAAACACTCAAAAAACGCGTAGCCAACTGTTTAGAGAAAACCCATATTGCCCATAAGGCATCACAGCGTGTCTCTTTGCTCTCTGGTGGAGAGAAACAGCGTTGTGCTATTGCACGTGCATTGGTAAATGACCCTTCGTTGATTTTATGTGATGAACCCACAGCCAACCTTGATGCAGACAACACAGAGATTTTTTTAGAGATGATTGAGGGGTTATACCACGAGGGAAAAACCCTCATCATTGCCACCCACGACCCACGCTTTGCTTCACTCCCTTTTCCTCACCGTCTGATTGAGATGAGAGAGGGGGAGATTGTAAGGGGTTGTGGTGAATGAGATTCTCTCGGCACAAGAGGTCATTGTCTTTTTAGTGAGTGAAGGGTTACTCTTTTTACTTTTAAGTGTGGCATCTTTTGTGGGAGTGATGGTTCTGTTTAAGTGGGATTTTCATGCCTTTACCCCTGAACAGTTTCAGTTGGAAAATCGTGCTTACTTAATGGTAACGATTGTCCGTTTTGTTTTGATTGTGAAGATGTTACTGCTTCCATACTTTGTCTATACCCTTGACCAACTCTCTGTCTTTGTCTCTGGTGCAATGTGTGCAGCAGGGGTGATTAAGTCGAACCCCTATGGAAACCCTCTACTAATGTTAAAGGTGGTGATGATACTCTTTAGTGGTCTATGGCTAGGGGTGAACCATTTAGACCTTCAGGCAAAAACCTACCCCTATATCCGTTTAAAGTCAGCCCTCTTTTTAGGAATGTTTCTCTTGATGGGGGTAGAGATTTTTTTAGATTTCTCCTTCTTTTGGCATATTCCTACCCAAGAGCCTGTCCACTGCTGTTCGGTTATTTTTGGACAACTCGGAGGGGCCAATAGCCTCCCTTTTGGGTTAGATATACCTAAACTTATTATCCTCTTCTATCTGCTGTTTGTCTTAATTTTAGTGAGTATGTGGCTAGAGGAGTCGTGGCTTATGCTCTTTTCTGGGCTACTCTTTAGTCTAGTAGCCTATGAGAGTGTGGTCTACTTCTTTGGTACGTATATCTATCAACTCCCTACTCATACCTGTCCTTTTTGTATGCTTCAAAGCCACTACTATGCTGTGGGATATGGGGTGTGGGGCTTACTGCTTTTGGGACTCTTCTTCCTCTTAAAAGCATTTGTGTTTCGGAGATTTTTTCACCAAAGTGTCCAAAAAGAAGAGAGATATGCTTCGCTTTTTTTAACCCTTTTTGTGCTATTGTGTAGTGGCTATGTTGTGGTCTATTATGTGAAAAATGGAGTCTTATTATGAAAAAAATCCTCTTGAAACTCTTAAGTTTCCTGCTAGTGATTGCTGTGATGGTTATTTTACTCCTCTCATTGGGAAATGATGAGGGTGCGCGTTATGTCTTTAAGGGAAACAGTACCTATGAACCTATTGTCTTAAAGAAGAGGGAGTATCAGTGTTCTGAGTGTACGATGGATATAGAAGCCCTCTCTTATGCAACACAACTCGTTACCCAAGAGGGGAACACCTATTTCTTTGATGAGGTGGGGTGTATGGTGCTATGGTTACAAAATCACACACTTCCTATTAAAGAGATGTTTGTCTATACCTACGATACCCATAGGTGGATAGAGGCAGAAAAAGCGTGGTACTCTCGTACAGCCTCAACGCCAATGGGGTACGGTTTTACGGCGTTTGAAGAGAAAAAAGAGGGCTTTATTCCCTTTGAAAAGATGAAAACCCTTATGCTCCAAGGGCAAAACCTACACGACCCTTTTGTGAAAAAACATCTCTTAGGAGAGGATAACCTCTCGTGGAAATAGTCACGAAAGGGGTAATTCTTAAAAAACGCTCGGCTTTATTATTATTTTTTTGTTATACTTAGGGGTATTTTTAAACACTTAAGGAGTAATCAATGGCATTATTTGATGATGTAAAAGAAGTAGTTGTTGAGCAACTAAACGTGAGCCCAGATGAGGTTAAAGAAGAGTCTAAATTTGTAGAAGACCTAGGGGCTGATAGTCTTGATGTTGTTGAACTTGTAATGGCTCTTGAAGAGAAATTCGATATTGAAATTCCAGATGACCAAGCTGAAGCAATCGCAACTGTTGCTGATGCAATCAAGTTTATCGAAAACGTATAGTTTTTGTTATCTTCCTTCGGGAAGATAAGAGTTATCTAACTTTTTTAAGAAAGAGTTATATATATCTTATTTTAAGCAGACATAGGAGAGACAGTGAGAAGAGTAGTAGTAACCGGTTTAGGAATGATTAATGCGTTAGGGCTTGACAAAGAGAGTGCATTTTCTGCCATTTTAGAGGGTAAATGTGGAATTAAAGTCATTGAGTCTTTCGATATTGAAAAACAGTCTGCAAAAATTGCAGGGGAGATTACAAACTTTGACCCATTAACGGTAATGGATGCCAAAGAGGCAAAAAAAGCAGACCGTTTTATTCAACTAGGACTCAAAGCTGCTGCTGAAGCGATTGAAGATGCGAAACTTCCAGAAGATGTCAACCGTGAACGTTTCGGTGTTGTCTCTGCTTCTGGTATTGGTGGATTGCCTAACATTGGTAAGAATGCTGTGGTATGTGAAAACAGAGGACCTAGAAGAATCTCTCCTTTCTTTATCCCTTCATCGCTTGTCAATATGCTTGGTGGATTTGTCTCTATCTACCAAGATTTAAAAGGACCAAACCTCTCTGCTGTGACTGCTTGTGCAGCAGGAACACACGCAGTAGCAGAAGCAGCAAAATCTATTATGGTTGGTAGTGCTGATAAGATGTTAGTTGTGGGTGCTGAGTCTGCTATCTGTCCTGTGGGTGTAGGTGGTTTTGCTGCAATGAAAGCCCTCTCTACACGTAATGATGACCCAAAAAGTGCCTCTCGTCCATTTGATGCAGAGCGTGATGGTTTTGTTATGGGTGAAGGTGCTGGTGCTTTGGTTTTAGAGGCGTATGAAGATGCCGTAGCTCGTGGTGCAACGATTTATGGTGAGTTGATTGGATTTGGTGAGAGTGGTGATGCCAACCATATTACCACACCAACAATGGATGGTCCTCTTCGTGCAATGAAATCAGCCTATGCTATGGCAGGTGAGCCAACCATTGACTATATCAATGCACACGGAACATCAACACCTGTCAATGATAAAAATGAAACAGCAGCCATTAAGAGTCTACTTGGTGGTAAAGAGCAGTGTCCTCCTGTGAGTTCAACCAAAGGGCAAATTGGACACTGTCTAGGTGCTGCTGGTGCTATTGAAGCTGTTATTTCACTGATGGCAATGCGTGATGGTATTATCCCTCCAACCATTAACTTAACCAATCCAGATGAGAATTGTGATTTAGACTATGTTTCAGAGGGTGCAAGAGAAGCAGACCTCAATGTAGTAATGAGTAACTCTTTTGGTTTTGGTGGAACCAATGGGGTTGTTATTTTTAAAAAAATATAAGGATTTGCTATGGCAACGTATTTAGATTTTGAGAGTAAAATAGAGAAGCTCCAAGAGGAGATTGTCTCTGCTCACGCCATTGCCAATTTAGAAGCTGTTGAGAAGTATCAAGGTGAGTTAGCCAAAGAGGTTGAGAAGACCTTTGGGGCATTGAGTGACTATCAAAAACTTCAACTTGCACGTCACCCTGACCGTCCTTATGCACTAGATTATATTAAACTCATTATGGATAATGCCTATGAGATTCATGGAGATAGAGCATTTCGTGATGACCCTGCTATGCTCTGTTATATTGGTTGGATTGATGGACAAAAAACAATGGTCATTGGTGAACAAAAGGGGCGTGGGGTTAAGAATAAAATCAAACGTAACTTTGGTATGCCAAACCCTGAGGGGTACAGAAAAGCCCTTCGTGCAGTGAGAATGGCTGAGAAGTTTGATATTCCTGTGCTTCTACTCATTGACACCCCAGGTGCTTACCCTGGACTTGGTGCTGAAGAGCGTGGACAGAGTGAAGCGATTGCTAGAAACCTCTTTGAGTTTGCTTCTGTAAAAGTGCCTATGATTTCTGTGGTCATTGGAGAGGGAGGAAGTGGTGGTGCATTAGCCATTGGTGTGGCTGATAAGCTCGCAATGATGCGTTACTCTGTCTTTGCTGTTATCTCTCCAGAGGGGTGTTCTGCTATTTTATGGAATGACCCATCTAAAGTAGAAACAGCAACAAAAGCGTTAAAGATTACCCCAAGTGACCTTCTTGAGCATAAACTCATTGATGATGTCTTAGATGAACCACTCATTGGTGCGCATCGTGACAAGCAGACAGCCAGTGAAGTCTTAAAGCGTTACTTCTTAGAGAATGTCAAAGCACTTAGAGAGATGAGTGTCGATGAGATGTTACAGAAGCGTTATGAGCGTCTAACTGCTGTGGGTGCCTTTAGCGAAGATGCGTAAGTAAAGAAGCCTTAGATGTTTCATCAACTCGCCTCAACCCTTCTTGATGTGGTTGGAGGTGTAGGGTATGGAGGTATCTTTCTTTTAATGTTTCTAGAGAGTACCTTTTTCCCTTTTCCTAGTGAAATTGTGATGATTCCTGCTGGATACCTTGTCTATCAAGGGGAGATGGAACTCTTTATGGTACTGCTTATGGGAACATTGGGTTCTTTATTGGGAGCTATTTTTAACTACTACTTTGCCCGTCTTTTAGGGCGAAAATTTCTTCTTAAATATGGACACTACTTTTTCATTCAACCTCACACATTAGAGAAGTTGGAGCATTTTTTTCAAAAACATGGGGAAATCTCTACCTTTACAGGTCGGCTTATTCCTGCTATTCGACAACTCATCTCTTTACCTGCTGGATTGGCAAAGATGTCGCTGTGGCGTTTCTCTCTTTTTACACTACTGGGTGCTTTTTTTTGGGTATCGGTGTTAGTGGGGGTAGGGTACTTTTTTGGAGAGAATCAAGCGTTAATGCAAGAGAGGCTCTCAGAGATAACCCTCTATGCACTTGTTTTTATAGCCCTCTTAGTCGGAGGCTATCTCTATAAACAGAAGAAGCGTAAGCCTCTTTAGAGTACCCACGCAACATATTTCTTCTTTTTGATTTTGACTTTTTTTAGGGCTTTTAAGACCCTCTCTACCACACGATAATCAAGGGCAATATAGGATTTACTCTCGGTAATCTCTATTTTTCCAATCTCTGTGTTTGAGATACCAACCTCTTTACAGAGTGTCCCTAAAATATCTCCCTTACGCAGTTTATTCTTCTTTCCTCCATTAAGACAGAGGGTGTCATACTCACTCTCCATACGAAACTTAGGGTCAACACGTAGCGTTTTTAGGGAGGCTTTTTGTGCTATATCTTGAATGTATTGACACTTATGATGCTCATTGGCACTAAAGAGGGTAATGGCACACCCTTTATGGCTTGCACGTCCTGTTCGTCCAATACGGTGGGTGTAGAGTTCCCCATCAAGAGGTATGTCATAGTTGATGATGAGTTCAATCCCTTCAATATCTAACCCTCTAGAGGCTACATCTGTGGCAACTAAGATACGTTTTGAGCCATTAGAGAAGGCAATGACAGCTTCTTGACGCTCTCTTTGGTCAAGGTCACCGTGAAGGTCAATAGCACTATGCCCTTGTTTAATGAGTTGTTGGGTTAAGGCTATCACTTCACTTTTGGTATTACAGAAGATAAGAAGCGATTGGGGTTGATAGGATTGAATAATACTCCGTAGGGCTTTGGGTTTATCTTCTACTTCATAGAGAACCTCCTCTATGAGTCTTACCTCTTTTTGTGATGCTATCTTAAGGGTAAGAGGCTCTTTTAAGAGGCTTTGAGCGAGGGTTTCTATCTTCTCAGGAAAGGTAGCAGAGAAGAGGAGGGTCTGTTTTTGACGTGCCATATTACGGTTGATTTTTAGAATATCATCATAAAAACCCATATCAAGCATTCTATCAGCCTCATCAAGAATAAGGGTTTTGACTGAGTCAAGGGTGAGTGTCTCTTTGGCTAAGTGGTCTTGAATACGCCCTGGTGTCCCAATGAGAATATGCGCCCCTTTGGCTAGTGAGTCAGCTTGTGGACGTAGAGGTACACCTCCATAGAGGGTTAAGATTTTAAGGTTTGACTTATAACTTGCCACACGGCGTAACTCTTGAGCAATCTGCTGTGCAAGTTCACGTGTTGGGGTAATAATAAGAGTTTGGGGTTGATAGTTTTGTGTATCGGTCTTCACAATAGCAGGAAGCCCAAAAGCGAGGGTTTTTCCTGAACCTGTTTTAGATTGTGCAAGAATATCTTTTCCATCTAAAATAGGCTCAATTGCTTTTGCTTGAATAGGGGTCATTTGGGTAAAGCCTAAGCTTTCAAGACTCTTGAGTAGTGCTTGAGGGAGGGCAGTTATGGTTGAAAATGGTAACATAGGTAGACTCTTTTTGATTGAAATAAAATGGTTTTAGGTAAAAAGGGGAACAGTTGATGTGTGGGCGTGATGCCCACAGAGGAGATTATTTTGATTTTTTGAAATCCATAATCATTTTGTATGCTTCATCTTTAAGAAGAAGTTTCTTCTTTTTTAATGTTTCAAGCTCTGTATCTGTCATAGGTGTTTCACCATTTTCAGCTTTTGTAATTTGGTCATCAAGCTCATTATGCTCTTCAAAGATTTTTGCAAAGTGTGCATTCTCTTGTTTTAATTCGTGAATCTCTTCTCTGTATTCGTGTAACATATTTCTTCCTTTTTTTAATGTTTTGAATTGTAACGCGTTCGTGATTAAATATCAAGCTTATGTGCGATATTCGGCATTAATTTTGACATATTCATAGCTTAAGTCACAACCATAGGAGGTATAAGAGCTATCTCCCATACCAAGATGACACGTTACGGTAAATTCTGCCTGTTTCATAATGGCATTGGCTTGGGCTTCACGTTGAGCATCTAACTCTCTTTGTGTGGCTGAGTAGATACATAAATCATCATAATAGATAGAGAGTTTCTCAGGGTCACACGCAATGCCACTTGCACCAATGGTTGAAGCAATACGTCCCCAGTTTGGGTCCTCTCCAAAGAGTGCTGTTTTGACAAGAAGAGAGTTACTCAGTGCCATAGATGCACGTTGAGCCTCCTCTTGTGTTTTTGCCCCCTTAACTTCAAAGGCAACGACCTTATTTGACCCTTCACCATCACGAAGAATCATCATAGCAAAATCAAAGAGCATCTCTTTGAGGACTTTAGAAAATGCCTCTTTGTCATAACTTGAGCGTGCGTGATTACTCAGAAGCATCACGGTATCATTGGTTGATGTGTCACCATCAACAGAGATACGGTTAAATGACCCCTCCGTAGCCTCTTGAAGAAGGGGTTTCATATCCTCTTTGGGAATATTGGCATCTGTAACAATAAAGCAGAGCATTGTTGCCATAGAGGGGTTAATCATTCCTGCACCTTTACAGATACCAGCTATGTGAAAGTATTCACCTGAGGGGAGTTCAACACGGTAAGAGAGTGACTTCTCAAATGAGTCTGTGGTCATAATAGCACGGGCTGTGGCTTGTGAATCTTTGGCTTGAAAGTCAAACTGCTCAAACCCTTTTTTCATCTTCTCAACAGGAAGTCTATATCCAATAACACCCGTTGAACTCATAATAGGATTTAGAAGGGTTATCTTCTTTGAGAGTGCTTCTAGCAGGGTGTCAATATCTTCAACCCCAGCTTCACCTGTCATGGCATTGGCATTTTTGGCATTCATCAGTAGAAAATTGGTTTGAAATCCCTCTTCGTAGCGTTTAAAGTGAACAATGGGTGAAGCTTGAAAACGGTTTGAGGTAAAGAGTGCTGTCACATCACAAGGGGTATTGGAACGGATAAATGCCATATCTCCTTGGTTGGGGTCTGGACGCATACCAACATTGGTTGCACCACAGAAGAAGCCTTCGACATCACTGATGCCATTGGGGGTAGAAATAAGATTAAACATAGTGTAACTCCTCTGGTTTGGTTTTTTTTCGGATAATTTTTTTGGCTTTACGAATTCCCTCTCCTGTACCAATAAGCAGAAGTTTAGACTCTGGCATAATGATAGTATCACCTTTAGGCATAGGGATAAACTTTCCATCTTTTTGACGAATACCAATAATGGTCACATTGGCAATATCTCTAAAACGGGCAAGTTTAATCTTTTTGAGTGTGAGCCATGATGTCTTAGAGACTTTTGCCTCCTCCATATCTAAAGGGGTATCTTTTTTATAGAGGAACTCTTGAAGGAGGTTCTCCATATCAGGTCGTGCTGCCATAGCGTTAATACGTTGTGCCATGAGTGTTGTCGCTGTGACGACTTTGTTTGCTCCTAGTTTAAGGAGTTTGGTCTCATCTTCGTGACTTTGGGCATTGGCAATAATGAGATATTTACGTCCACGGTGAATCTCCGACTCATAGAGCCGTGCAGAGGCGATAACCGCAATATTATCAGCCACATTTTCAGCTAAAGAGATAACCCCTTTGGCTGAAGAGAGGTGTGATTTTAAGATGCCCTCTTCGGTGTGGGCTTCAGCTGTCACAAAGTAGGGGTAGTGGTATTTTTTGGCAATCTCTTCTAAATCTTCACGTGGGTCAACCACCACAAAGGGGATATGGTTCTCTCGTAACTGTTTGGTCACTTGAATGGTAAACTCATTGTGGTAGCAGACAACAAAGTGGTGTTTGAGTCTAGCAATTTCATAAAGCATTTTACGCTCCTTTGCAGTTTTTTGAAACTCCCCTTTTTTAACCACCTCAGCAATAATCCCCACAGCAATCGAGAAGACCACAAAGCCTAAAATAATGAGTGTAATGGTAAAAATACGTCCCATATCAGAGATGGGTTGTATCTCGCCATACCCTACGGTTGTAAAGGTGATACCTGTTTGGTAGATAGCATCCATCAGAGGAAAATGGTCAATGACCATATAGCCAAGTGTACCAATAAGCATAATTAAAACCGTTAAGATAACAGGGAGTCTAAAAGGGGCTAAATGACTATAATACTCATCATTTAGGGTAATGTGTGGTTTAGGGGCTGTTCTCCAGCCGAGAAATTTTTTAATTTTTTGGATAAAAGTCATGATAAGAGAGTATATCCTCTCTTATCTTAAAGAATTAGTTTGCTGCTGCAGCTTGTGCAGCTTTTTTCTTCATTGTTCTAAGAGTAGATGCTGCTACTTTTACTCTTTTTGTTGTACCATCTTCAAGTGTAATTTTTACACTTCTAAGGTTTGGAAGTTGTCTTCTCTTTGTTTTGTTGTTTGCGTGAGAAACATTGTTTCCTGTCAGTGGGCCTTTACCAGTAATGTCACATTTTCTTGCCATTGTGTGTCCTTTTAATATCACTAACGCTTTTTGAAGCGTGAAAAATTTGTGTGATTATAGAAAAAAATTACATAGTATTAGCTTAAGTAGAAAGGGTTTCTCCTTTTTCCTCTTCAATCGACACCTTATTAAGGCTATGTTATAATCATTTTTTGAATCAAATGAAAAGAGGATTGTTTATGTTAGTAGCCCCAAGTATTCTATCGGCCGATTTTGGTCACTTAAGTCGAGATGTTGAAGCCATCTGTGAAAATGGGTGTGATTTTGTACACGTTGATGTGATGGATGGACACTTTGTACCAAACCTTACCATTGGACCTGTGGTCGTAGAAGCTGTTGCAAAGAGTGCAAGTAAGCCTTTAGATATTCACTTGATGGTAGAGAATAACAGTTTTTTTGTTGACCTCTTTGCCCCATTAAAACCAGCATTTATCTCTTTTCATATTGAAGAGGAGAAGCACCCACACCGTCTGATTCAAAAGATTCGTTCATTGGGTATTCGTCCTGCTATTGTCTTAAATCCACACACACCTGCTGAGTCGGTAGAGTATCTTTTAGAGTCTGTTGATATGGTACTGTTAATGTCAGTCAACCCAGGTTTTGGTGGACAAAAATTTATCCCCTCTGTTATTGAGAAAGCCACACGTTTAAAAGCATTGATTCAGAAGCATAACCCTGCTTGTATGATTGAAGTAGATGGTGGTGTGAGTGATGCCAATGTCAAAGCCTTAGCTGATGCTGGGGTTGATATGGTTGTAGCTGGGTCATTTGTCTATAAACACCCTCAAGGGGTTCAAGTTGCCATAGAGGCATTAAAGTAGCCTTCACACCCTCCATAGAGAAAGAAGTCATTTTAAGGTGCTAAAGAAAGCTTAGC
>Ga0256828_1000876_pt1 | contig 19484 bp, 15 predicted proteins | sample CV88metaG_FD_185993 | JGI IMG/M metagenome (GOLD analysis project Ga0256828, IMG submission 185993) | Hydrothermal vent microbial communities from East Pacific Rise, Pacific Ocean - CV88 | ecosystem: Environmental > Aquatic > Marine > Hydrothermal vents | place: Pacific Ocean: East Pacific Rise...
AGAAGCTGTAAAACTATTTTCAAATACCTATCTTGCTATGCGTGTGGCATACTTTAATGAACTAGACTCTTATGCACAAGCTCATAACCTTGATGCAAGACAAATAATAGAGGGTGTAGGCCTTGATCCGAGGATAGGAGGTCATTATAATAATCCAAGCTTTGGTTATGGTGGATACTGTCTTCCTAAAGATACAAAACAATTACGTGCAAATTATAAAGATGTTCCATGTAACCTTATAAGCGCAATAGTTGAAGCAAACTCGACACGTAAAGACTTTATAGCAGACTCCATTCTAAAACGTAATCCTAAAATAGTAGGAATTTACAGACTGGTAATGAAATCAGGAAGTGATAACTTTAGAAGCTCTGCAATCCAGGGAATTATGAAACGTATAAAAGCAAAAGGTGTTGAAGTGGTCATATATGAACCAACATACCATGAAGATGAGTTCTTCAACTCAAGAGTGATTAAAGATTTAGATGAATTTAAAAAGATGAGCGATGTTATAGTGGCAAACAGACTCTCAGATGATATTAGAGATGTTGAGAGTAAAGTTTATACTCGTGATATCTTTAATAGTGATAGTTAAATTTTAATATTTAAAAGGTAAGATATGCAGACAATTATCATTGGTACTTTTTTGAGAGATGAGGCTTCTGTTTCAAATTATTCTTTAGCTATGGCTGATGAATTTGTTAAGCGAGGATATAAAGTTATTGTCATTACAGTTGAAAGAAAAATTAATTTGGTGAATATAGAGTCAAATCCTATGATTTTAACATGGCCATCATATGGGGCTTCTAAATTAGTTGATTTTTTATTTATTGTAAAATTAATAAAAAAATATGATGTGAAAATGTTAATAGGAAACTTTGCTGCAGTTAATTATTTTATGATTGCAGGTAAAATTTTTCATGTTCCACATAGAATAGCATGGATACATAGTATGACTAATCAGCTTATTGATGTGCCAAAGTGGAAGTTTTTTAGAAAAAAATATATTTATAAATTTGCAACTAAAATAATTGCCAACTCAAATGCGACGAAGAATGATGCAATTACTACATATAATATTGATGAAAAAAAAATAGATGTATTCCCAAATTTATTAAGGGATAATGATAAATTTATTACCTCAGATAGGTTATTTAAAATAGTTTTTGTTGGTCGTTTTCATTATACAAAAGGCATAGATATTTTAATTAAAGCACTAAATATTTTGAAAAATGATTTTCCTAATATTATATTGGAGATAATGGGAAGTGGTGATCCTCAAGGATATATTGAAATGGCAAAAAAATATAATCTTGAAAAAAATATTTATTTTTTGGGAAAATTACAAATGAAAGATGTATTAACACATTTATCAACTTCTCAATTTAGTGTTGTTCCAAGTAGAGAAGAGGCTTTTGGTTATACAGTTATTGAATCATTTAGCGTAAAAGTACCAGTTATAGGTTCAGATACTGGAGGGATTAAAGAGATAATAGAAGATGGTAAAAGTGGTTTTTTATTTCCGGTTGGAGATTATATAAAATTGGCTGAAATAATGAGTTATTGTTTGAATAACAAAACAGTATTGCAGAATATGTCAGATAATGCTTATAATAGATTTAAGTCTAAGTATTCATTAACAGATAATATTGGACAAGTTGTATCAGTGTTGGATAAGAGTATCAAATCAAGAAAGAATTAGTGTATTAAGGATTAACTTTATGAAAATATTAATAACAGGAACAGCAGGTTTCATAGGTCATGCACTTGCAAAAAAACTCCTGGCAAGAGGTGATGAAATAGTAGGAATAGATAATATCAATGATTATTACGATGTTAACCTAAAATATGCAAGACTGGGTGAACTTGGTATAAATAAAGAAGAGATAGAAGAAAATAAAGAAGTTCCTTCTACTGTATATGAAAAACATTCATTTTTTAAAATTGATTTAGCTGATAAAGATGCAATGGATCAACTCTTTCAAACGCAGCAGTTTGATGCTGTGATGAATCTTGCTGCACAAGCAGGGGTTAGATACTCTCTCGAAAATCCTCATGCATACATAGATAGTAATGTAGTTGGTTTTATGAATATTTTAGAGGGCTGTCGTAATCATGGAGTAAAAAATCTATGTTATGCATCAAGCTCTTCTGTATATGGCTTAAACAAATCTCAACCTTTTAAAACTACTGATAAAACAGAACATCAGGTAAGTATTTATGCTGCTACCAAAAAATCAAATGAGATGATGGCACATACCTATGCGCATCTTTATGGTATTCAAACAAGTGGACTGCGTTTCTTTACGGTATATGGACCATGGGGACGACCAGATATGGCTCCTATGCTTTTTACTGATGCTATTATGAATGATAGAGCTATAAATGTCTTTAATCATGGAAAAATGAGTAGAGATTTTACATATATAGATGATATTGTCGATGGTATTATCAAAGTTATAGATAATCCGGCTAAGCCAAATGAAAACTGGGATGCAAATAATCCAGATATACCAAGCTCATCAGCGCCATACAGAATATATAATATAGGAAATAATGAACCGGTATCACTTATGGAATTTATTGAAACTATTGAAAAAGCTATAGGTAAAGAGGCAGAGAAAAACTATATGCCTATGCAAGATGGTGATGTAGTTTCTACTTATGCAGATGTAAGTGGACTTATAAATAATTTTGGATACAAACCAAACACAAAACTCTCTGATGGGATTGGGAAGTTTGTGAAATGGTATAAAGAGTTTTATGAAAAATAGCAAATACGAAAGATTGTTTTTTTTAGATTCATTAAGAAGTTTTTTAATTTTAGGTGTTGCTTTATTGCATGCAATACAAATATATAATCCTCAAAAAACGTGGTTAATTTATTCTGACAATACAAATGTTATTGCTGGTTATCTAATTACTTTATTAGGATTGTTGTTAATGCCAACTTTTTTTATGATTGCAGGATATTCTTCTGTTATAAGTTTTAGGCATAAACATAATTTTTTTAAAAGAATCGCTCGTCTTTTGATACCATTACTAACAATTGTATGTTCTTTAAATATTCTACAGGCATGGTTATTAGTACAATTTGGATGGAAAGATTATACAATTAATTCATATATTAAAAATGGAGATTGGATACAGCATGTATGGTTTTTAATTAATCTAATTAGCTATACTATAGTTAGTATGATTATTGTTAGGTACTTTAAAGAACAAACAAGATTGATTATAAATAAAGTTATTAATAAATTACAAACAAAATCAATGTATTTAATATTGTTTTTTATGCCTTTAATTAGTATATTATTACTTGTATTATTTAAAATAATTCCAAATGGATGGATAGGTATAAATATAACTCAAATTATTGCATATATTCCATATTATTTTTTTGGTATTTTATTGATCTTCAATAAAAAACTTTTAAAGATTTTTAGTAGTACATCTATTATAATAGATTTACTGATAATAACAGTATCTTTATTGATAATTAAATCTCTTGAGAATTATCATAATTTAGAATATAGATTAATATATTTTTATGTTAAATATTTGGGAACATGGTTTATGGCGAGTTTAGCTTTTACAATATTTTATAAATATTTTAATTTTAAATCGAAATTAATATTTAAAATATCAGATGCATCATATACAATATATTTAGTGCATCATATTTTAGTTGTTGTTTTTGGTATGTTGATTATTTACATAAAACTTAATTTTTATGTCGGAATATGTGTAGTGTTTTTCTTCTCAAGTTTTTTAAGTTATTTTTTTCATAGAAAAATTGTATTAAAGTATAAATTTCTACAATTTTGTTTAAATGGCAAACTAATATGAGAATAAATTTTCAGATTATTTCTAATAATAAACTAGTAAAAAACTTCTCATATTTAGTAATAGTAGAAATTTTAATGAAAATTTTACCATTAGTAACTGTTCCATATATTGTAAAAACTATAGGTGTAGAAAAATTTGGAATTATAACTTTTGTCTATGTATTTATGAGTTATTTTCAGTTGTTAACAAACTATGCTTTTAATGCTTTGGCTACAAAAGATATATCGAAATTTAGAACAAATATTCAAGAGTATAGTAAAGTATTCTGGGCAATTATGATTAATAAAACTTTATTAGGTCTTTTTTCTTTGGTTTTGTTTACTATTATTATATTTTACATACCAAAATTACATTCAGAATGGATTGTTTACGTCTTTTCTATTGGAATGCTATTTAGTCAAATATTATTTCCAATATGGTTTTTCCAAGGAATGGAAGAAATGAAGTATATTGCAATTTTTACTTTCATTTCGAGATTACTATATACTATTTCTATATTTATATTTATAAATAATGAAAATGATTATATTTTAATACCATTGTTAAATTCATTGAGTTTAATACTCATTGGTATAGCATCATTGATTTTTTTATTTAAAAGATTTAATATTGTTTTAGCTCTACCATGTAGAAAAATGTTAAGAGATTATTTTATTAATGGTTGGCATCTATTTGTATCTTATATTGCAAATAGTTTATATACACAAAGTAATATAATATTGTTAGGAACTATATCAGATTATGTTGTTGTGGGTATTTATTCTTTATCTACAACAATTTTAGGTGCATTTATACAAGTTGTTAGTCAATTTAATAAAGTTATCTATCCTCGTTTAGCACAATATGTAGATCAATCAACTAAATTGAAAATCGAGACTAAAAAATATTTAAAGTTATATATAATTGTTTTAATAATTATATCGTTGGGGATTTTTATTTTCTCAAACATTTTAATAACTTTATTATTTGGAAGTGGACATGAACAAAGTATTGAAATTTTAAAAATTTTATCTGTTACTTTAATATTATCTTCCCTTGGTGGTTTTTATACACGATATATGATTATTGTTTCTAAACAGAAAATTGTGTTAAATATAACTTTTAAGACAATGTTAGCTAATTTTATATTGGTTATACCATTTATTATATTTTTTCAAGGTGTTGGATTAGCTATAGCTATAGTATTGGTAGAAAGCTATCAGGTATATCAGAATATTAAATACAACCCAGAGTTGAAAATTAAATTTAGGATGTGAAATGATTTATAAACATAAGTTTATTAATATACAAGTTGTGTGGTTTAACGAAAATTCGCTAATTGATGAAAATGCAGATATGGTTATATATAGACAAGTAAAGAATCAAATAAAAAATGCAGAAAAGTTTCACACTTTAATTATAGATTTGACACAAACAGAAGAAGAAATATTTAATACTTTTTCTAAAAGCAATAGAAAAGAGATAAGAAAAGCAATAAAGCAAGATAATTTAGTTTATAGAATGTATAATTCAGATATTACGAGAACCTTATTAGATGATTTTTTGAAAGCGCAACATAATTTTGCAAAAGAAAGAAATTTGGGTGAAATATCAAAAGCTGAATTTATGGAATATTATCTTAATCAACAATTATATATTTCTACTATAAGAGAAAAAGATGGTGAGATTATTTCATGGAGAGTTCATATAGTTGATAATAATAGACCAAGGGCTCTTGTATCTAATTCTTTTTTTATTAATCAAGATAAAGAGTATAAAAATTTAGTTGGGCGGGCAAGCCGATTAATGAGGATGCAAGATATTTTTTATTTTAAAGAAAAAGGTATGAAAATATATGATTTTGGTGGTTGGTATGCCGGTCATGAAGATACAAAGAAGTTGGCTATAAATAAATATAAAGAAGGTTTTGCAGAAAAAAAGGAGATTAGCTATAATTATTCAAAATGTGTAAGTATTAAATGTTATATATTTAAATTATTAGTTTATGTAAAGGGGAGGATATTTGCATGACACCATTTTTTTTAACTGTTGACACTGAAGGCGATAATATATGGGAAAAGCCAAATAATATAACATCGATAAATACAACTAAGTTATATAGGTTTCAAAATTTATGTGAAATGTATAATATAAAACCAATATATTTAACAAATTATGAAGCATGTATAAACCCTCAATATCAGAAGTTCATTGAATTACATAAAGATAATTTAGAAGTAGGTTTACATTTGCATGCTTGGAATTCTCCTCCTAACTATAAGTTAACCGAGAATGATTATTTGCATCAGCCATATTTGCATGAATATCCATCTGAAATTATAGAAGAAAAAATTAATTTTATGGTTAAATTATTAAAAGATACATTTAAAATAAATATTATATCTCATCGTGGTGGTAGATATAGTATTAATTCAGAAATATTTCAAATATTATTAGATAATGGTATACAAATTGATTGTAGTGTTGTTCCTGGTATTGATTGGTCTTCATCAATGGGAGATCCTGATTCTTTAGGCGGACCAAATTTTAAAGATAATAGTTCTGAAGTTAATTATATTTATAAAAATATGTTAGAAATTCCAGTAAGTACATATAGGATAAATAAATATATTGATTCATTAGAAACATTTAATTTTTTAAAAAAAGTATTAAGTAAAGCATGTAATTATAAAACTAGTATATTAAGATCAAAAGTATCAAATTTACAAGAATTAAAAAAAATAGTGAATTGGAATTTGAAAAATAAAAACACTCATTTAGAATATATAATACATTCGTCAGAATTAATGGAAGGTTTTAGCCCTTTAATCTCATCAAAAAAGGAAGAAGAAATTTTTTATGAAAATCTTGAGTTGTTTTTTAAATTTTTGAAAACTAAGCCTGTAGTTCCTCTGACATTTAAAGAATACCTGAATAAGGATTGTTGAATGAAAATTTTGTATGTTATTTCTAGTTTAGGTGCAGGAGGGGCAGAAAAAATATTAGTTGAACAAGCAAATTATTTAAGTCGAAATGGATATTCTATCACAATTGTTGTTTTTGATAGAGCTAAATCATTTTATGAGATTGATCCTGCTATTAAAATAATTGTTCTTTCATATACCCCTAGTAAATTGTGGCTATTTAAATATATACAGATAATTTTTACTATTATAGTATTATTAAAAGAAGTATTTACAAAAGAAAATCCAGATATAATTATTAGTTTTATTACAAGGACAAATATATATGCTACTATTGCTGCCAAGCTAGCTAAAAAAGTTATTATATTATCTGAACACACTAATTATAAGAGAAATGCACATGATATGTTAGGTCTAATGAGGCGTATTATATATCCATTCGCTGATGCTGTAGTTGTTTTAACTGATTATGATAAAAATATGTATAAATTTTTAAATAATATTTATACGATTAATAACCCTCTGGTATTAACTAATAAGCATATTAATGTAAGTAGGGAAAAGGTTATACTAGGAGTTGGGCGTTTAATTGATTTAAAAGGTTTTGATAATTTATTACAAGCATTTGCTCAATTAGAAGCTCCAGAATGGAAACTTATAATAATTGGAGATGGACCAAATAGACAACTGCTAGAGGAATTAGCACTTAAGTTATCAATTCAAGATAAAGTTGAATTGATAGGGATTGTTACAGATGTAGAGTTATACTATAAAAAAGCTTCCATCTTTGTTTTGTCTTCAAAGATAGAAGGTTTTCCAAATGCTTTGTGCGAAGCTATGGGCTATGGATGTCCTTCAATTTCTTTTGATTGCTTAACGGGCCCTGGTGAAATTATTACTAATAATGTAGATGGGATTTTAGTTGAACCTGATAATGTAGAAAAATTAACGGAAGTTATGCAAAAAGTAATTAATGATAGAAATTTACAGAATTATTTAAGCACAAACTCAAAAAAAATTATCAACAAGCTTGATATAGATAGAATAATGCAAAGATGGTTAAATATAATTAAGGATGTGAAAAATCATGTTAAGTAGGTTGAAATTAATTTATTATAAGTTTTTGTCAGCAAATAGTGTTGCAAAAAAAGAAGGTGTTGTATTTGGTAAAAACTGTCAATTTGGTAGTAAAAATTTTGGAAGTGAACCTTATCTAATTGAAGTGGGGGATAATTTTAAAACATCAAGCGGAGTATCTTATATTACACATGATGGTTCTGTTCATGTTTTACGAAATAAATACAAGGAATTAGAAAAAATAGATTTATTTGGAAAAATTACAATTGGAAATAATGTGTTTATTGGTTTAAATTGTATTATCTTACCAGGTACAGTAATCGAAGATAACGTAATTGTTGGAGCAGGTAGTGTTGTTCGAGGACATTTAAAAACGAATAGTATCTATGCTGGAGTACCAGTTAAATTTATTTTAAAGGTGGATGATTATTATGAAAAACATATGAAAAATTTTATTTTTTCGAAACATCTGAGTCCTAAAGATAAACATGATTATATTATAGAAAGATTATTTTGAAATGAATATATTCATATCTTTTGTAACACTAAGTGTATTTTTAAATTTGTTTAAATATTATGCTTATTATAGTGCTGTACCTACATATATATTTCAAATTTTTATATTTTTTATAGTAACCATTTATTATTTAGTAAAGAATAAGCAAATTATGTATAGTAAATTACTTTTTTTGTGGATTATATATTTTTTTATTATAAGTACAATATATTATGTTATAACTGGTTTTGGAGGATTAGTTGAATATAAAAGATATGTTCCTATAGTAACACTTGTAGTAATATTTTTTAATTTTTCTTTAATGTATGCCCTTGATGATGATGATTTATCTAAAACAAGACGAATTATTTTTTTTTCAATGCTTATAGCTGTGATATTATTAGTGTACGATTTTGTATTTCCAGGATCATTTGTAATAGATAATAAAGATGTTTTTATTTCGGGAAGAGCACTTGCAACCTATAATAATCAAAATATCGTTGGAGCTGTTTTAATTTTAGGTTTGATTTTAAGTATTGATATCTTGGATAGAAAATATAGAATGTATTATATTATGTATATATTTATTGGTATTGCAGTGACATTTTCAAGATCAAATTTAATAATTTTCTTTATTATTTTATTTATCTTTGCGATTCAAAAGAAAATTTCACGAGTTAGTTTATTAAATTTATATATAGTTTTATTTGGGATTTTATTATGGTTGGGATTTGGAGGATTAGAATGGATTGGAGATCAATTTAATATTGAAATTTCATCTGATTTATTAAATCGAGTTAATTTTTTTATTGATAGAAAGGATGCTGATACAAGTGATATGAATGAAAGAAAAATGGTATTACATGCTGCTTTAAATATGTTTCAAGATCATCCTATATTTGGTAATGGATTTGCTTCTACAAGTTCAGAATTATGGGCATATCGAGTTGGCCCTCATAATACATTTGCTAGAACGTGGGCCGAATACGGATTATTTGGAGTTTTAATTATTCCATTATTTTTACTATCAGCTACATATCAAATTTTCTTTTCTATAGATAAAGCAAAAAGAGACCTTGGTATATTATTTATTGTGTATTATACTTTATCTTCTTTTTTCTCTCATAATATGCTTGAACAAGATTTTAATATAATAGGTGCTATTGTTATTGCAACGTTAGGTTATAAAAATTATCGGAAGGAAATTTATGAAAAATAGAATTAAAGTCTTCTTTATATTGCCAAATTTAGATGGAGGTGGAGCAGAGAAAGTTACGATTAATATTATAAGAAGTTTAAAAAGAAATAAGTTTGATATTTATTTAGTATTAATACAAGATCATAATCAATTAATAGATTTAATTCCTAGTCATGTAAAAATTATTTATTTGCATTCAAATAAAACTATATTTTCTATTTTTAAATTAAGGAAAGTATTTTTATTGTATAAGCCAGATATAGTTTATTCAACATTATTTCGTATTCATGTTGCTATTTACTTAGCTTATAAATATATGAAATATAAGCCTATAACTATTTTTAGAAGTCCAAACTCACCAAAATTAATAATAGAAAATAAAAAAATATCATTTTTAATGTTATATTTCTTAAATAAAGCATATGCAAATGCTAAATTAGTTATTGCTCAAACACCAGAAATGAAACGAGAATTAATTGAATTTCATAAATTAGATAAACATAAAATAGAAGTTGTATTAAATCCTATTGATACTGATTTAATTGATGAGAAAATACAAAATACAAAAAACCCCTATTCTAGTTCTAGTAGTGTTGAAAATATAAATGTAATTGCAGCAGGCCGTTTGGCTAAACAAAAAGGTTTTGATATACTTATTAAAGCATTTGCACTTGTTATTAAAAAAAATAAAAATTTTAGATTATATATTATTGGTAATAATGCGGGAGAAGAAGATAATTTAAAGCAATTAGTAAATGAATTAAAATTGAAGGAAAATATTCATTTTTTAGATTTTCAAGAAAATCCATATAAATTTTTTAAGTATGCTGATTTATATGTCCTATCATCTAGATGGGAAGGATTACCAAATACTGTCTTAGAGAATTTATATTTAAAAAGACCAATTATTGCGACAAAATGCATTCCTTTTATGGAAGAATTAATAGAAAATGGAAAAAATGGATTATTAGTAGATGTTAATGATATTGATGCATTAGCTTCTAGTATTCTAAAATATAAAGAAATTGATTCAAATTATTCATCAAGAGATTTTAATAATCATAGATTTGAACAAATATTTTTAAATTTAATGTCACAATGAAAACTAATAAATATGTATTTTGAATATTTAAAAAATGTGAGATAAAGTAACAAAGATAGATGGATAATAACGAAGTTGAAAGATTATCTTGACTTCACATGTTATTATATATATAATTAAGAAAAAGAGGGAGATTTATGTTTAGTAAATTTGTTGTTATCATTTATCAGATAATTTATTTTATGCATTATTTAAAAATACCTTTGATTCCTGGGATTTTAAATTTTATAATTTTAAGAATACTTTTTAGTTGTAGTATAAAAACAGGTGCTAAGTTAGGAAGAGGGTCTTCTGTAGGTTTAGGTGGTTTAGGTGTTGCTATACACAAAAGAGCAGTTATTGGTAATCATACAACAATATCTCAGGGTGTGACAATTGGAGGACGGTCTAGACATTATGAAGTACCAATTATTGGTAATAATTGTTTTATATCTCCTGGTGCTAAAGTATTAGGACCAATAAAAATTGGTAATAATTGTTTAATTGGTCCTAATGCTGTTGTTATACAAGATATACCTGATAATTCTATTGCTGTTGGTATACCAGCTAAAATTATAAAAACGAATATTAATATTCGAGATTATGTATAATATAATGTCCTCAAAATAAATAATGTGTGAAGCATAACGCCCATTCAACAATCAAGTGTGACAATATTATTCAGATAGTAGTTTTTTGGAATGTCCCCTATAAACTAGACGATTATTAATCCAATAAAAACCTAATTTTTTAAAGAGACTCCAAATTATACCTTTTTTCAAACTCATTTGGTGATATATAATCTAAATAACTATGTCTTCTTTTTGAATTGTAGAACATTTCTATATATTCAAATATTTTAGAAGCTGCAACTTCTCTTGTATAAAATATCTGTTTTCTGACAAGTATAATGGCCTGAAAAATCAAGACAACTTTTCAGCTTAGTTAATAGCAACCTCTAATTGTCACTTTATCCTACATTTTTCAAATATTCAAGATACATATTCATTGGTTTTTGATAGCCAATTGATGAATGAAATCTCTTAAAATTATATTTGTAGATATAAGCTTTTACACCTTCTTTTAACTCCTTAATTGATTGATAATCACTAATATAGATATTTCCATGTTTGAGTGTTCTGAAAAATCTTTCGATTACAATATTATCGATTGATCTACCTTTTCCATTCATGGAAATTTGGATGTCGTGTTGTTTAAGGACTTGGGTATGTTCATAGCTCGTATATTGGCTTCCTTGGTCTGAGTTAAATATCTTAGGCTTAGGATACTTTGTAAGTGCCTCTTGAAGTACATCAGTTGCAAGTGTTGCATCCATAGAGTTGGATATTTTATATGCAAGCACAGCTTTACTATGCCAGTCAATAACTGCAGCAAGATACATAAATCCATCATTTGTTCTGATATATGTAATATCACCACTGCCGTGAGCTTGCGAGGAAATGCCCTTGGGGTGCCAAATTTCGTTTGCTGAGGGAACATATATTTGTTTACTTGTGCCTGTTCTCGTCCAGTACTCTTTGAGTAAATACGCATAAATTTTATGCTCTTGGTTTTTCATGCTTGTTAATCGTTTTTTAGTCGGATATATTGCTTGAATACCATACTTTAGTACTCTATCTTTTCCAATGCTATAGCCATCTTCGAGTAGTTGCTGATGAATAAATCTATATCCATACTCTGAGTTATCTGTGGCTATTTCATCTATTGTATGCATTATTTTTAAGTTTATTTTACTCATTGGTACTGGTTTATAGTAGTGTGATGCACGACTGATTCCTAACAACTTGCATTGTGTTGATTTAGTTAGTTCAAGCCCGCCCTCAATAAGAGTTTTTCTCTCTTTAGATGAGACCGAGCTCTTTAGCTTTTTTGCTAGCCATTCCTTTTCAACAACAGATTTACCTAGCTGCTTTTGGAGTTCTTCTATCTCTTCATCTTTTGATTTAATCTCATTTTTGAACTCTTGAACTGCTTTAGCGGGTTCAAATGCTAGGGAAGCATTTTCCAAAAATTGCTTTTTCCACTTTATGATGGATTGAGAAGTGATTTTATATCTAGCTGCTATTTGTGCAATCGTTTCCTCTTCTTTTAGTAACTTTAACACTATCTTTGTCTTTTGCTCAGCACTATAAGTTTGCCCTTTTTTTCGACTCATAATCTCTCCATTAATTTCATTATATTTTATCTATTTTAGAAATTAACTTCGCTGAATTTTTGTCTTAAATATTTAGGCCATTATATTCAAGAGGCATTATAAAATTTATACTCATTGGTTTCTTCGTAAATTTATTGATTGTGACTCTAGAAGTCTTTAGTGAAATGGTAGGGTCTTTTGTTATGTGTGTGATTCCAGATTCAGGAAAATCTCTATTTAATGAATGAAATAAGATATTATTCTTAAATACATTTTGCTTAATATTGTCTTTAAAGCGATTTTTTCTTTTATCCGAATTAATAATATAATTATTAATAAATTGATTATTTATTGAAGAATAGCAATATAACCAATAGTTAGTAGCTATATTTAGATCAGGATTGACAATATCATATTTGATAATATTGTTTTGAACTAATGTATTTGTTATAGAAATAAACCCTAACGCATAAACTTGTATATTATAAAAGACATTATTAATAATTTTACTATTATTTAATGCGTACTGATCCATTGGGTCACCAACAGCTAATCCCACCGCAGCATCTTGTATGAAGTTATTTTTTATAAGTAAATTTTTAACATTATAATGTGCTACAATAGCAGCCCCTGAATCTCCTAATGTACTATTTGTTGTATCTGCTTTTCTGAATCCAAACATAATATTGTTACTGATTATAAAAGGGTTGTTTTTATTGTTTGAACCTGCTTTAAGGTCTATAGCATTTTCAGCATAGGCACAGTTGCCATTAATATCATGATTTCCTTTACAATCAGTATATATTTCATTATCGATATAGATAATATTTTTATCTATTATAGTTCCTTCATAATTTAAATTATAACCATTATGTCTAATTGCTTGAAAGCCATCCACAAAGTTTTTAATTTCATTATTTATTATTTTTGTATTTCTAATAGATATATCTGATTTATTAGAATTGAATAGTCCAATAGCTGCTCTATCGTGAAAAATTGAGATATCTTCTCTTTGAATTAGACAATTTTGAATTGTATTGTTATCTGATCCAGGAAAAAGATAAATACCATTCCCTACATTATCCATAAAGTATCTATTTATAAGATTATAATCAGAGTTTTTAATTTGGATTGGGTTTAAAGTGCTTGGATTCTCCCAATATGCCATTCTATCAATCACCCAATAGTTAGTGTCTTGTAAAATAAATCCTACTTTTGCAAGTTCTGATTTATTTAATTTTCCTGGATGTATGTTATTGCCATTATCTAAAACTATATATCGTTTTTTATTTTTTGTACCAGAAGTTGTGAGTTTTATATTTCCAAGGCTAGAGTAATCACCAGGTTTTACACAGAAGATAGTTTTATCAATATCATTTATATGACTCCAATCAGCATTTGAACTAATGATTTGTACTTCTGGGTTTGTAGTATCGCATTGTGGAAGTGTAATTTTTTCTAAATATGGACTGACATATTCCATAGTAGTTGTAGTGTTTGCATCTAATGATGTAGAAGTAGAGGAATTTTGTGAACTTGAATTAGTCCCAATTTTAGCAATATTCTGAGTTTTTGATTCAGTTAAAGTATAAAAATTTCCCTCCTGCGTAGCATCCAAACTTACATCTTCAAAGTCTGGTACAGTGATAGTAATGTTTGTTAGATTTTCTTCAGGAGACTGTACATAAACAAGCCACTCCCTATTTGGTGTCACACCTTTTTTTAGTGCAAAAGCCCATACAGGTCCAGATGCATCTGTTTTGAGTAAAAACTCTCTAGGAATGCTTTGGTAGTTTGTAGGTATATTTTGGTTATACAGTGATGTTCCTGTACTTACAAGTTTTCCATTTTTCCAAAAGTCAGCTAAAATATCACTATTCTGTACAAGTTCTACAGAGTCTACTACTTGTTGAAACAGTGGATTAATTTCCTCTTTTGTAGTTTTATTTGGTGTTTGTCGTATAATACTAGGGCGTAAAAACCAAAGAGCGAATTGTGTAAAGCCTCTGTATTGTTCAGAATTGTCTATTTGTTGATTTGTATCTATACTTAATTGATAAGTGAAGTTTGGATTGAGTTCTTTTGCTTCTTCTAGCATAAAGGGAAGATTACTTAGTAATGTATGTGGTGTATTTACAGTATCTGTTTTATCTCCATCTAAGTTAAAGTTAATAGTTAGCCCATCTGCTGTAAGTGGCCAGATATTTGCATACTGATTGGTTGTTGTAGCACTGTTAATCCAGTCCGCTGTTGCGCCCATATTTGATGCTAGCTGGTTTCTCGTGATAAACTTTACATTTTGTTTCCACGCACTTTTTATAAAGCCCTGTTTAAAACCTTCATGAAGTTGACGATACTTTTCTAACCATTTTGCATTTACTAAAGTTCTCTTGAATTCGTTCGATGTATTTGTTGGGTATTGTGAAATATATCTGGACGATGTAGGTAGTTCACTCCAAGATAATTTTTTTGAAGCATCTTCATCCATAAAGATTACAAGAGGAGGATTTGGATACCACTCTTGTAGTTGTGCTATTAAAGATGTCGTACTCCATTGTTCTCCTACCTCATTCCATAGGCTGTCTGGACCAAATGGACTGAGTTCTGGCAGTACTGTTCCATTAACAGTAATGACATTAGGGTTTTGAGTTTTATCCATACTAAAGTATACATCATCTTTTGTAAGAGCAGACTCTGGTGATGGTAATATAAAAACTAAAGGCAGTCCAAGTTCAGCAGCTTTTTTTATAGATGCTTCATAATAGCTAAGTCCTATGTTGTCATTGTAGTATGGATCAAGCTTCCAAGTTGGTACTAAATGCTCACCATAGGTAAATCTGTTTATTATGTACAGAGGATCTAATCCATTACTATACTCAGGTATACCTACATTCCAGTTGGCTACAAGTGGTAATGTTCTCTCACTGCTATTACTAAACGCAGTAAGCATAGTCGATGTGATTTGAGATGCTATGGTCTGTATATCATATGTTCCAGCAGCTGTTTGGTACTCTTCTATATTTTTTTTGTTAAATGTGTTTAGTAATGTTGAGTTAGTATAGCTTAATGGAGTAATCTTTCCTGAAAAAGCTGTTGTCTGTCGTGAAACATGTGAAGATTGGTAATACTTTGTAATAAGTAGTGTAGTAAGTACGAGTAGAATAATGCTGATAGTGTATTTATTGATAAAATTTTTTATGGTGAATCTCCACATTTATAAGTTAAATTTTAACTCAATTGTATCATAGTTTTACTAAATTATTTATAGTTAAAGGTATTTTAGTTATAATTTAATAATGAAATATGCTGTGTATTTTTAGTAAAAAAAGTTTTGAAGGGTAAGGGGGTTTGTGTGCAAAAGTTATTACTTTTAGGATCTTTGACAAATAAAAAAGATCCTTCTAAAATAGGGGGAGTAACTGTATTATTTGAACTGTTATTATATGAGTTGAGAAGTAGGAATATTGAGTTTGATGTAATTGACACTTTAAAAGATAATTATTCAAACTCAGTAAGCGCATATTTTGTAATAATTTTTAAATTATTGAAAAATATACATAAATATGATCATATTTCACTTCAAGCATCTACAAACTCTTTGATATTGGTTGGGCCTATACTAGTACCATTAGCAAAAATTTTAAATAAAAGAATTAGTATGCGAAAATTTGCTGGTGATTTTAAGGAAGTTCACTTAAAATCTAGAGGTATCAAAAGATATATAATTGAGTATTTACTTAAAAATTTTGATGTTAATTTTTTTGAAACAAAATATTTAGTAGAGTATTTTAAACTATTTAATGAAAATACTTATTGGTTCCCAAATGTTCGACAGAGAGTATTAACTCCTGAATTGCCTCGAAAATATGAAAAAAGATTTGTTTATATTGGTACTATAAATCCTGAAAAAGGAATTGATGAAATATGTGATGCTATTGAATCTTTGGATAGTAGTTATACAATAGATATATATGGTCCACTTTATGATGATAGATATTCAAAGGAGTATTTTGACCAACAAAATGTTTCTTATAAGGGTGCTTTAAAGCATCAAGAAGTTTTACCGACTCTTAATAAGTATGATGTATTAATATTGCCATCATTCAGAGAAGGATACCCTGGTATTATAATAGAAGCATTTTCTTTGGGTATACCTGTAGTTGTTACAAAACTAGATGGAATTATGGAAATGGTAATTGATAAAAAAAATGGACTTTTAGTGGATGTTGGTAATAGTATTCAATTAGTAAATGCAATACAATCTATTGATGAATATAATTATGCAAAATATTCATCTGAAGCTTTTATAAGTTTTGAAAATTTTGATAGTAGAGTACAGACCGATAAATTTTTGCATCATATTAATTGTTTATAGTTAGGAATAAAAAAAATGAATATCATATTGCTTTTCAATACAATTAAATATTTAAAAATTAAGCAAATTAGGTATAGAGTTTATTATATTATTCGTAGTAAATATAGAGGAGTGATTGGTTTTTCATATCAAATAAATAAAAGTACGAATGGTATAGCATTGAAAATTTCTAAATCAATTTCCCCTATTAGCAGTTATGAAGATAGTAATTTCACCTTTTTAAATAAAGAAAAAATTTTTTTCAATAAGATTGATTGGAATTTCCATGAATATGGAAAGCTTTGGTTATATAATTTAAATTATTTTGATTATTTGCAACAAGAGAGTCTGAGAAAAGAGGAAGGCCTAAAATTAATTTATGATTTTATAGATAATAGTGACAATATTAAAGATGGAATGATGCCTTTTCCTATCTCATTACGTGGGGTAAATTGGATTAAGTTTTTAATAAAATATAATATTATAGATAAAAAAATTAATGACTCATTGTATACTCAGTATTATATACTTTTGAATAATTTAGAATATCATATACTTGGGAACCATCTCTTAGAAAATGGATTTAGTTTGCTTTTTGGTGCTTACTATTTTGATGATGCTATTTTACATGAAAAAGCTAAAGAAATATTATTTGCTGAATTAGAAGAGCAGATTCTTTCTGATGGTGCTCATTTTGAACTTAGTCCTATGTATCATCAGATAATGTTGTTTAGGATATTGGACTGTATAAATTTACTTCAGAATAATTTAAAAGAGGAAGATACTGAATTTTTACAGTTTTTGCAACAAAAAGCATCTATGATGTTATCATGGTTAAATAATATAACCTTTCAAGATGGTTCAATTCCGCTGTTGAATGATAGTACAAATAGAATTGCACCAACAAGTAAAGAATTATTTGAGTATGCTAGTAGACTTAATATTACTTATGAAAAAATGATGTTCGATGAAAGTGGTTATAGAAAATTTAAAAATACTAAATATGAATGTATTGTTGATGTTGGTAATATTGGACCGGATTATATTCCTGGACATGCACATGCTGATACATTCAATTTTGTTTTATACGTAGATAATCATCCCTTTATAGTTGATACTGGAATTTCTACATATGAAACTAATGAAAGAAGGATACTTGAAAGATCTACATCTTCTCATAATACTGTAGAAATTGATGGAGTAAATCAATCTGAAGTTTGGGGTGGCTTTAGAGTTGCAAGACGTGCAAAAATCGTAAGTTTAAAAGAAAATGATAATTTGGTAGAAGCAATGCATGATGGTTACAAACGAAGAGGTGTCTTACACACTAGAAAGTTTGTTTCTTTAGAAAATATATTTAAAATTGAAGATAAAGTAGAATCAAATAAAGAGCATAAATGTGTTAATTATTTACATTTTTATCCTGGATTAGAACCAAATATTAAAAATAATGAAATATTAATTAATAATATAATAATAAAAATAAAAAATTATGATAATATTCAAATAGAAAACTATTTATATGCAAAAGAGTTCAATTTATTAATAGAAGCAAAGAGAGTTAAAATAATGTTTATGAAAAATTTAAAAATGGAAATAATAATATGAAATTACTTTTTTTATCTGATAATTTTGTACCTGAAAGTAATGCACCCGCTACAAGAACCTATGAACATTGTCTAGAATGGGTGAAAAAAGGTGTAGATGTAACTGTAATAACCTGTAATCCAAATTTTCCTTATGGGAAGACTTATGAAGGGTATAAAAATAAGCTCTATCAGACTGAGGTTATCGATGGAATAAAAGTTATCCGAGTATGGAGTTATATGACTGAAAATAAAGGGGCAATAAAAAGAATACTAGACTATGTGAGTTATGCATTTAGTGCAGTCATAGCAGGATTATTTGTTAAGACAGACCTTATAGTAGCTACCTCTCCTCAACTTTTCACAGCTTTAGGCGGATGTGTACTCGCAAAACTGAAAAGAAAACCATGGATATTTGAGTTAAGAGATCTATGGCCTGAAGGAATTAAAGATACAGGCGCAATAAAGAATAAATCTATATTGAACTTTTTAGTACAAATGGAACTATGTTTGTATAGGCAAGTAACTTTTGTAGTGACTGTTACAGAAGGTTTGAAAAATAATTTAATTTCAAGAGGCATTGAAGCAGCAAAAATTGACATTGTAACTAATGGTGCTAATTTAGAAATGTTTCAACCGAGAGAAAAAAATAAAGAGATTCTAAAAAAATTAGGCTTAGAAAATAAGTTTATTTTTGGTTATATTGGAACACATGGACTTGCTCATGGATTGGAGTTTATAATTCAATGTGTAAGTGAACTTAAAGATGAAAGATTACATTTTCTTTT
>Ga0256828_1000877_pt1 | contig 19484 bp, 18 predicted proteins | sample CV88metaG_FD_185993 | JGI IMG/M metagenome (GOLD analysis project Ga0256828, IMG submission 185993) | Hydrothermal vent microbial communities from East Pacific Rise, Pacific Ocean - CV88 | ecosystem: Environmental > Aquatic > Marine > Hydrothermal vents | place: Pacific Ocean: East Pacific Rise...
AACAACTGACAGACCGTCGATGGCGTTGAAGAGATTGACCGCCTCTTTGGCACGCGCTTCAAACGCCTGTCTCATCGTTTCTATTTCACTGTCCACTTCGCCCAAAAGCGCAGGTATAGCAGCCTTTTGGGTAATGGAGTTAATGTTGGAAGTGCTTTGGCTCTGAAGCTTGTTCATTGCGGCAATGAGCTCTTTTTTGGGTGTGGCAAGGTAACCGAAACGCCACCCTGTCATTGCGACCGATTTGCTCAGACCGTTGATAGTAACGGTACGTTGGTACATATCGTCACTGATGCTTGCCGCGGCAACGAACTTGACACCGTAAACGAGCTTTTCATACATCTCGTCACTGGCAACCAAGATATCGGTCCCTTTAAGCACCTCTGCGATCGACTCAAGCTCCTCTTTGGCATAGACGGAACCTGTAGGGTTGGACGGTGATGTCAAGATGAGCATTTTGGTTTTAGGGGTGATTGCTGCTTTGAGCTGCTCGGCAGTGATCTTGAACTTACTGACATCGTTGGTCTCGATAATGACAGGTTTTGCTCCGGCATACTTGACAAGTTCAGGGTACGTCACCCAGTAGGGAGCAGGGATGATCACTTCATCACCGGGGTTGAGTGTTGCCTGAAAGAGGTTGAAGAGCGACTGTTTTGCCCCGTTGCTGACGATAATATCGGAAGGCTCATACGTGAGGTTGTTGTCTCTTTTGAGCTTGGTCGCTACCGCTTCAAGAAGTTCGGGGATACCCGGTACGGCTGTGTACTGTGTAAACCCTTCATTGATCGCTTTGATCGCTTCGTCTTTAATGCGCTGAGGCGTACCGAAGTCCGGTTCTCCTGCTGAGAAGGAGAGAATATCTTTCCCCTCGGCTTTAAGATCTCTAGCCAGAGAAGAGATGGCGATGGTCAATGACGGTGAGAGTGTCTGTATGCGGTCTGAAAGAAGCATATAAGTCCCTTATTGAAAAATAATGAATATTATAACCAAAAGTTGCTTGACCGTGTACTAAAATGAAGTGTGAAGTGAAAGAAGAATCATCAACTGTTTCCCTAATGACCAATACACGAATAGACTAATCACATCGGGCTTTGCCCGATATCAATCCATCGAGTGCAGGAAGTTGTCGTAAAGCGCTTCGAGATCGTAGTCTTTCTCTTTGACTTTCTCCTGCTTTGTTTTTGGCAGTGCTTCCTCAAGTACTTCGATACGACGGAGCAGGTACTCGAAGAGCTCTTTATTGACATCAGGGATCTTATCGTGGCTGAGCGGACTCTTGTCGTAACCGCGTTTGAGAACACGTGCGGGGATACCGATGGCAGTGGAGTTTGGCGGGACATCTTTGACGACAACGGAGTTGGCACCGACTTTGGAGTTCTCGCCGATGGTGATGTTCCCCAGTACTTTGGAGCCGGCACCGATAACGACATTGTTCTCGATGGTCGGGTGACGTTTACCCTTGTTGGTACTGACCCCACCGAGTGTGACCTGCTGGTAGATGAGTACGTCATCACCGATAACCGCTGTCTCACCGATGACAACCCCTACACCATGGTCAATAAAAACACGCCGTCCAAATTTGGCGGCAGGGTGAATGTCGATCATGGTCAGGAACATTCCCAGTGCCGAGATGAGACGGGGAAGAAAACGCAACCCTTTATTGTAGAACCAGTGTGCGATACGGTGAAAGAAGAGTGCCCACAGTCCCGGATAGTTGAAAAAGAGTTCAAAAGTAGAGTGGAGTGCCGGGTCGTTTCGTTTGACATTGGCAAAGTCTTCTTTGATCAGTCTAAAAAGGTTCACGCGTTAGCTCCTTGGGAAGTTTCACTGATGGCTTGAATGGTTTTAAGATAGCTATTTTCACTTAAATAGAGATAAATTTTACCCAAAAGTTCCCGTTTCTCTTCAGGGGAGATATGGGATGACTCTTCGATCTTGTATTTGAGTGCTTTGTCAATGATACCAGTATCGTAGTCGAGATCTTCAAGCACATCCATGAGATTTTGTGCCTCAATGATATTGTCGATGGTATAGTTACCTTCATCATCGAAGTTGATGACACATTCGGTCGGATGGGTAAAGAGATTGTGTTTCATCCCCAATACCTCTTGATAAGCGCCGGTGAGGAAGAAACCGATGAAATACTCCTCCTGATCAAGGTCTATCTCATGCAGATAGAGCGGCAGTTCACGATCAAACCCTATCTCCCCGTCGGAGTCGCAGGTGATGTCCCAGATGCTTGCAGGGTTGGTCGGTTTGGTGGAGAGGTGACTCAGCGGCATAATGGGGAAGTGCTGTCCCAAGCCCCAGAAGTCAGGCAGAGACTGGAATGCCGAGAAGTTGACCAAATACTTCTCCTGAATACGGTCTTGAAGCTTTTTAAGCTCGTCGGTACTTTCGTTCTTCAGAAGAGAGATCGATTTTTTGATGATGAGGTTGACCAGTATTTCGGTGTTGGAACGATCTTCCAAGTCGATGTAACCAAGATCGAAGAGTGTCAGCAAGCTCTCCATATGGTCAAGCGCATCGTGCAGATATTCTCTGGCATTGGTACGTTTAATGGTAGTGTAGAGGTCATAAAGCTCTTGAATGAGTGGAGGATTTTCCTCTTTAAGGCGCAAACATTTGGCATTGTACTCTTGAGAGAAGAGTTCGAGTACGGGAGCAACAAGCACGGAGTGTGATGCGGCGATGTAGCGTCCAGACTCCGTGAAAATATCGGGTTCGTCCACCCCTTTGCGTTTGGCGATCTCCTGCATGAGATAGACCACATCGTTGGCAAATTCGCTCAGAGAGTAGTTTCGCTCCTGTGAAGCATTGTGTTGGGAGTACTCGACGGCAAGTCCGCCTCCGATGTTGATGGCACTTAGTGCAGTTGCACCTCTCTTTTTCAGGTCAGCATAGATATTCCCTGCTTCTCGGAGCGCCTTTTTTAACGGGGCGATGTCACCCATCTGCGAGCCGATATGAAAATGGATCATCCAAAGGTTCTGTAAAAGGGTGTGTTCCCTGAGGATCTCATAGGCTTCGAGAAGCTCTGTGGATGTGAGACCGAACTTGGAGGAGTATCCGCCGCTCTTTGCCCAGATGCCGATGCCTGAGCTGTGCAGTCTGATGCGTACACCGATCTTGGGTGCGACAGGGGTGGTACTGTGGCGGTTGAACTCGTCATGTACTTGAACAATGGTCTCAAGTTCACCGATACCCTCGATGGTCACGGTAATGTTGTGCCCCATCTTTGCCGCAATGAAACAGAGCGCGATCATCTCCTTGTCTTTAAATCCGTTGACGGTAATGGGTGCACCGATAGGGGTTTTACTCATAGCAATGATGAGCTCGGCCTTGCTTCCCGCCTCCAGACCGTAGTTGTACTCTTTGGAGACCTCCATGAGTGATTCTACAAAATTGGGGAACTGGTTGACTTTCAGTGGGAAAACGGCATGGAAATCCCCTTGATAATTAAACTCCTTTTTTGCTTTCTCAAAGGTCTTAAAGAGGGTAGAGATCTGTTTTCCGATCAGGTGAGGGAAGCGCAGAAGCAGCGGACCTTTGTAACCCTTTTCCCGTATCTGCCGAGTGATCTGAAGCAGAGATGGTTTGGAGGCATGGTTGACATTGATAGTCTCACCATCGATAATGAAGTTGTTATCTCCCCAAATATTCAGTCCGAAACGCTTCATGCTGCCACCTTCTGTTCTTTGTTGGGTGATTATACCAAAACTTAATCCAAACTTACCTATAATTGATCTTATGGATCATCAATATATTGTCTGGAAACAGGACGAAGAAAAGACCTTTTTATTCGGCAAGGGAAAGTGGGACCTTGAAACCGTGCCTGAGATAGAACAGGTATTGAAAAAGATTCCTTTGGACAAACCGATTGTATGGGATGTGTCTGACGTGGCAACGTTCGACAGTGCGGGTGTACTGCTTTTTCGCACTTTTTTGGAAGCCTACAAAAAGAAGACTTCTGTAGAGATCATCGGGTATACACAGAAGCAAAAAGAGATGTATGAGATGCTTGAGTCCCATATGACTGAAGAGATCCCCGAAAGAGGAGAGGGGTTCCTCGCGCAGATTGGTAAAAGTGTGATGGTGACTCTGGGTGATATAAAAGACTTTACCACCTTTCTCGGGCATCTTTTCTATGCTTTTTTCTATCTGCTTACACACCCCGGACAACTTCGCATCAAAGAGACGGTATATCACATTCATCAGTCTGGTTTCAATGCGTTGGTGATTATTGGGATGACTTCGTTTCTGGTGGGGATGGTCATCGCCTATCAGGGAGCCGTGCAGCTTGCCAAGTTCGGTGCCGATATCTTCATTGTTGATACGGTAGGGATATCTATTGTCAGAGAGCTTGGACCGATGATCACGGCGATCGTCATAGCAGGGCGTAGTGGTTCGGCCTACACAGCGGAGATAGGAGCCATGAAGATCACCGAAGAGATCGCTGCCATGCGTACGATGGGTTTTGACCCTTACAACTTTCTGGTACTGCCGCGTGTGTTCGCGTTGATCATTGCGCTGCCGCTTCTTATTTTCTTCTCAGATATCATCGGAATCTTCGGTGGACTGGTCGCTTCAAGTATGCAGCTTGGTATCTCCTTTGACCAGTTTATCAGCAGGCTCAATGAAGTGCTGGAGGTCAAACACTACATTCTTGGAATGATCAAAGGACCGGTTTTTGCCTTTATCATTGCGGCGATCGGATGTTTCAGAGGCTTTCAGGTCTCTGACAATACCGAGAGTATCGGATTGCATACTACTGCATCGGTGGTCAATGCTATTTTCCTTGTTATTGCCTTTGATGCACTCTTTTCGGTTATCTATACGGAGCTTGGGCTATGAGAACGGTGATCGAGGTCAAAGACATTGTTACACGCTTTGGCAAACGTACCATCCATGACGGAGTGAGCCTGCGTGTCGGAGAGAATGAGATCTTCGGTATTCTCGGAGAGAGCGGCTCGGGAAAATCGGTACTCATGCGAGAGATGATTATGCTGCAAGAGCCTAATGCGGGAGAGATCACGGTACTGGGGCACAACCTGCAGAAGATCGGTTTTGCACAGGCTCAGCAACTACGCAGAGAGTGGGGTGTGCTGTTTCAGTTCGGTGCGCTCTACTCGTCATTGACCATTGCCGAAAATATAGAGGTGCAGCTCAAGGAGTACACCAAGATCAGCAAGCCTATCCGTGACAAACTGGTACGCTCCAAGATTGCACTGGTAGGGTTGGATGCCCATGTAGGTTCTCTCTACCCCAGTGAACTTAGCGGAGGGATGATCAAGCGGGCGGCACTGGCACGAGCCTTGGCAATGGAACCGAAGTTGTTGTTTTTAGATGAACCCACTTCCGGACTTGACCCCGTAGGTGCGCGGAATTTTGATAAACTTATAGTAGAATTACGTGATATGTTGGGAATTACGGTCGTGATGATCACCCATGATCTGGAGAGTATCTCCCATATTGTAGACCGTATGGCGATCTTGGCAGATAAGCGGGTTGTTGCCGAAGGCACACTTGCTGAGGTGTTGCAATCGACCCATCCGTTCGTGGAGGAGTTCTTCAAGAATGAGTACACCAAAGAGAAATTCGAACATATCTTCAATAAGGAAAGTTAACCATGTATAGTAAAGTCAACTACACGATCGTCGGTTTTTTTGTATTGCTGTTCGGTATCGGTATGGCGGCTTTCGCTTTTTGGCTGGCAAAGTACGGGTTTGAGCAGCACTATGAGGTGTATAAAATCTATACGACCGAATCGGTAGCGGGACTCTCCAAAGACTCCGTGGTCAAACTGCATGGTGTAGATGTGGGACGTGTCAAGGAGATACGCATAGACCCCAAGAATATTGAGCGTGTGGAGATACTGCTCAATATCAAAGAGGGGACACCCATTACTGAAGATATGGTAGCGCATACGGTGATGCTGGGAGTGACCGGTCTTCTCTCCATCGAGATAGAAGGGGGAAGTAATGATGCCAAACGTCTTAAACCAAGACCCGGTTACATTCCTGTGATCCGTACCAAACCCTCATGGATCAATACGGCAAAGAGAGACCTTGGTGCACTGGTAGAGAAGCTGAACAACCTTACGACACAGGCGGATAAACTGCTGAGCGATCAAAATATCGAGAACTTTAGTCAAATACTGGAGAACACCAAAGAGGTGACACATAAAAGTGTCTCAGTTATGGACGAAGCCAATATCACACTGGTCGCTTACAGAGATGCAATTGTGAAGATCAACCGAGACTTGGAAACTGCGACCAAAGATTTCTCACGTATCACTGATGCGAGTGTTCCAGCCATTAAAAAACTGATGGAGACAAGCCGAAACTTTAATCGTGTAACGTTAAAAGTTGAGAGAAGTCTTGATAGAGGAGACTATGATATTAAAAAAATATTTGAGCCGTTGCTTGTCGAGACTGAGGTGCTTTCCGATCAGATCAGTAGGATGGTAAAAGAGTTTGAAGAGAGTCCGAGTGACATCTTCTTCAAATCAAGAAAAACAAGACGTGGACCTGGAGAGTAGAAATGAAAATATATTATAGTTTACTCGCTGTTATAGCATTGGGTTTGAGTGGATGTGCACTGAAAGAGACTCCGCCTATGAACTATTATAGTTTGGATATTGGGAAAATGCCTGTCGTACAGCATAGCAAGTATGCCACTAAAGTATTGAAGGTCTCCTACCCTAAACCGCTAACACAAAAACTTACCGACAGGATCCGATTTTCATACAGCAGCAGTGACAGGGGTGTTTACCAGAATTCACAGTGGTCCAACACACTTGAAAAGCTGATTGAAGGAAATATTATTACGGCACTGCAGCAGAGTAGGCTTTTTAAGGCTGTTTTGCCTTATAGTTCAACAGCAGGGGATGACCTACGGCTGGAGAGTATGATCTACGATTTCTCTCATCATGTCAGAGGCAATGAATCTTATGCAGTCGTTTCCATAGAATTCGCCTTGATCGACACCCATACCGGTCAGTTGATAAGAACAAAACGGTTCTCCTATAGAGAAGAAACCCGGACAACCAATGCGAAAGGATATGTAGAGGCGACGAATAAGATCTTGCACCGTCTTGGTGTGGATCTGATCAATTGGTTTAAGGTGACCTAAAGTCATCTTAATCGTAAAATTATTATAATATTTGCTTTATATTCAATTTTAAAAAGGACAAGGAATGAAAAAACAGTTACTTACAGCTGCTATAGCGGCTCAGTTGTTTACGCAGCTTCATGCGGGGGGTGATCTGAAAGAGGTAGAGCCGGCAGTAACCGAAGTAGAAGTGATTGAGGAGGCATCAAACTGGTATGTCGTTGCAAAAGGGATGGTGATACTTGGTGATGATGTCACTGTAGAAAATGCACTTTTGGATGGTGACACAGGATATGGATTTGGGATTGACCTTGGTTACCGTATCTCTGAATCGTTTGCGATCGAGTGTGATTACTCTTACTCTTCCAATACTGTTACAGAGACACGTGTGGGACATGAAGCAGAAGAATTTGATGCAGACTATCAGACTTTGGCACTGGATGCAGTCTATAGTTTTGAAGCAACAGAGATGGTAGAACTCTTTGCTAAAGCCGGATTTGAATATGAGTGGGAGAAGATCGATGATCTCGATGAAGACAACTTTGACTATGGAATGGTTTTTGGTGTCGGTGTTGAGGTTGAGATGAGCGAAACCTATCGATTTGTTGCAGAGTATGAGCACTCTACAATCGACGGACCACGCGGTGATGCAGTCTTTGCAGGTGTGATGTACAACTTCTAAAAACGACTATTTGTCATTCCCGAGTAATCGGGAATCTCAGTTATAGAGTCATCCCATACTCGATCCGGGATATTTAAAATGCACTTAGAGGAATGACCTTCTCCTCTTTGCTCTCCATATCTTTGATCCATACGGTACCGTTTGCGAGCTCATCTTCACCGATAAGAACGGCAAAACGCGCATTGGACTTATCAACTCCTTTCATATGGCTTTTGAATCCTTTGGAGTTGTATTCGACCGTCACTTTTTTCTCGGTACGTTTGGTATTGGCAAGCATGATGATCTGTTCGATCGCTTCAGGTACCATTGCACCCATATAGTAGCCTTCTTTGTTCTCTTCAGGCATTTTCACAAGCTCCATGATACGTTCGATCCCGATGGCAAAGCCTACTGCCGGTGTCGGTTTCCCGTCAAGGAATTCGACCAGCTTATCGTACCGTCCACCACCGGCAATGGCGGATTGTGCTCCGATCTCATTACTGATGAACTCAAATGCTGTTTTGTTGTAGTAGTCAAGCCCACGCACCAGATTTGTGTCGACCGTATAGGCTATCCCCGAACCATCAAGCAGCTGTGTCAGTTTTTTGAAGTCACTCTCACAACTTTCACATAGATTCTCTATGAGTTTTGGCGATTTGGTTAGAAGTGACTGGCACTTTTCATTTTTACAGTCAAGTACACGGATAGGGTTGGTACCGATACGTCTGTTACAGTCTTCACACAGCTCCTCTTTAATGTCTGTAAGAAAACTGACAAGATTCTCTCGGTAGGGAGGCATACACTCAGGACATCCCAATGAGTTAATAAGCAGGTCAAACCCGATGCCAAGCTCCTTGAAGATCTGGCTGATCATCACAATGATGGTAAAATCCTCATACACCGATGCCTCCCCGAAGCTCTCGCAGCCGAACTGGTGGAACTCTCTAAGCCTTCCTTTTTGAGGACGCTCATAACGGAACATAGGACCGTAGTAGAAGAACTTTTGTTTGACAGGTTGACGATCAAGTTTGGCAGAGACAAAGGCACGTACCACACCTGCCGTTCCTTCCGGACGCATACAGACATCGTTGCCGCCTTTGTCCTCGAACTGGTACATCTCTTTACTGACGATGTCAGAGCTGTCACCGACGGAACGTTTAAAGAGTGCAGTCTCTTCCAAGATAGGGGTTTCAATATAACTGTACCCGTAACGTTTAGCTACTTTTGATGCAGTCTGAATGATGTGCATAAAACGCTGGCTCTCTTCAAACATCAGGTCTTTCATGCCGCGCAGTGGATTGATCATACTGGTTTCCTTGTGGGGAATTTGATTGCCATTATAGCAGGCAGAATGTAAGAGTGGAATGAGACTGGACTATTCTACTTCAAAGGGTTTGTAGTAGAGTCGTATTTTACTTTGTGAGAGCAGTATTTTCTGTTGAAACGGATCCCACTTGATCATCCCTTTGGCACTTCTTGAACTAAATTGGGAGTTTCTCTCAAGTGAAACATCCTGAGTGCCGCTGGTGCTTAGTTTTTCAAAAATATCAGTTTCAATATAGTAAGTGTCTTTATAATCATAGAGTTTGTAATAGGACTTGCCTCTGAATCGATGTATTTTTTTGTTGCTGAGATACTCTTTTAGTGACGCTTTCATGGGCTTTTTCTTTATTGTTCTTTGATTTTCGGCACTATTATAACACAATAAAGGAAATGATAGTCATCATCATATTTTTAGGTAGGTTGAGATCTGATCATGGATTGTTTCAATACTCTGTGTTGCATCGACAAAGAGGTGAGGGATATTCAGTTTGAGTATGCTCTCTTTCATATATTCTTGAACTTGAAGCAGATATTCCAGACCACGCAGTTCAATGCCGTCAAGCTCTTTTTGTGACGTACGCTCCTGCAGGGTTTTCATGTTGGTCAAAAAAAGAACGACACGATCAGGGAAATGATCTTTAAGTGCGAAACGGTTAAGTGCGACAAGCTCCTCAAAATCAAAGTCATCATTGGCAAGGGCATACCCCAAACCGGAGATGAAACCTCTGTCGGAGATGATCACCTTGTCATAGTTGGGAGCAATGACCTCTTCATAGTGCTCGGCTCTGTCTGCAAGAAAGAGCAGCAGTTCCGCGCGTTTGGAACGAAGTGAATCGCTCAGGAGGATCTCTCTTGCTTTTTTCCCGAATGTTGTCGCACCGGGTTCGAATGTAGTGATGATCTCTGGATGGGACTGTTTGAGCAGTTCGATCTGCGTACTCTTTCCACAGGTATCGATGCCTTCAAAGAGTATATACATTAGCTGCGTATCTCCTTAACGATACGATGTACTTCCGGGTGCAGCAGGTGTTCCACTTTGCCGTCATAGGCAAGAATAGCACGTACGACCGAAGAGCTGACAAACGCATGCTGGAGGTTCGGCATAAGGTAGATGGTCTCAAGGTCAGGTTTAAGTGAAGCATTGGCATATCCCATCTGTAGTTCATACTCAAAGTCACTGACTGCTCTTAAGCCTCGAACAACAATATTTGCACTCAGATCATCCGCAAGATCAACCAGCAGCTTATCGAAGCCTATGACTTCTATTTTGGGAAAATCCTTCGTTGCCGCCTGTACCATTTGAATGCGCTGCTCCAGAGTGAACATCGGCTTTTTTGCTTCCGATGCTGCAACTGCTACAATGATACGGTCGAACATCTTGCAGGCACGGGTGATGATGTCAAGATGCCCGTTGGTAATGGGGTCGAAGGTTCCGGGGTAAATTGCAGATCTCACAGGAATGCTCCTGTGAGATCTTTAGTGAGAAGATAGGAGGTAGGAGGTAGGAGTGTAGGTATGCATTGCTTTGCAATGCCACTATTTAAATGAAACATTCAAGTAGTCCTTTACAATAAAAGCTTTCTGGAAGAAAGCATACCACAATTCCTAATTCCTAATTCTTAATTCCTCATTTATTTCCAACGATCATATAGATCGTTGGATATCCCAAGCACGTCATACCATTTCCCGATAATGAATTTTTCCATCTCCTCTAAAGAATCTGAGTCGGAGTAGTACCCCATGACCGGTGGGGCGATGATTACACCGAGAGAGGCGAGCTTATGCATGTTCTCCAGCGCAATGGCGGAGAAGGGGAGTTCTCTTGGTGCGAGCAGGAGCTTTTTTTGCTCTTTGAGCGCAACGGCGGCGACACGGGTGGGGAGGTTGTCACTGATCCCGCAGGCGATCTTGGCAAGTGTGTTCATGGAGCAGGGGATGATGGCAGTCGCATCGACACGGAAAGAACCGCTGGAAATAGAAGCAGCGATATTATCTGATGCATGGAGGGTAACATTTTTGTTCTCAAAAGCATCCACAGTCAGTGCATTGTCCGAGACAACCACATGAACTTCAATATCTTCCGGCAGATGATCGACAAACTTTTTCCCCAGCTGTACACCGCTGGCACCAGTAATGGCAATGACTAGTTTCATATATTTTCCCATAATTAATCATGAATTATAGCGCGTATAGTATTAAATATATCGTAGATAGAATAAAGGTATGAGACTAAGTAAGTTAAAATTTTTGAAAATCATTATCTATGTTTAACACACATTGATATTGTTTACTGTATAATCATTCTTAATGCAAAAATATATTTCTTTTATTCAAAAATGGCGTTGGTTTATCGTATTTGCCGTACCTCTGTTGGTACTGCTGCTCTCTTCCAACCTAAAACATCTTCAGATAGACGGTTCCTATCGTATTTGGTTCGAAAAAGATACCCCTGCATTGGTTAGCTATGATGCGTTTCGTAATGAGTTTTCCAATGATGATGGTGTGATCATCGTTTTTCGTGATCCAAATGGTATTTTTAACCCGAAAGCACTTGGTAGTATTCAGCGTATTACTGATGCAATGTGGGAGATGAATCATATTGACCGTGTGGACTCTTTGACCAATTACCAACATGTGCATGAGGATCCTTCTTATCCTGATGAAGTACTGGTCAATGACTTTATAGAAGATCTTGATGATCTGAATGAGAGCTACTTGAATGAGCGAAGAGAAACCGCACTTGCTGATAAGATGTTGAGAAATAAGTTCATATCTGAAGATGGTACGACAACCATGATATTTGCCAGACTTGAACCCGATGCCAAGGAGCATGGAGATATTTCTGCGGAAGTGATGCAGGAAGTGAATGAAATCATTGAACCTGAAGCAAAACGTACCGGTTATAAATATTGGATCAATGGCGGTCCGGCCATTACGCAGGCATTTATTTCGATTGCAGGAAAGGATGCCGTTCTTTTTACGCCATTGGTACTTTTAAGTGCCATGCTACTGCTTTATCTCTTGTTTAGACGTATCAGTGGAGCGGTGATTCCTATATTGGTCGTTCTGTTTACTTTCATCTCTGTGATCGCTGTACAGGTACTGATGGGGTATAAACTCAATAACTTTACAGCCAATATCCCTGTTTTTATTGTTGCCATCGGTATAGCGGATGCTGTGCATATTTACAGTGTATGGTTGACCCACAGGAGAGAGGGAGATGACAACGAGACGGCTGTTGCTGTGTCGCTGAGAAAGAACTTTTTACCGATTCTGCTTACATCGTTAACTACGATCGTAGGCTTCTCCACGCTGGCACTCTCTCATGTGGTACCCGTGGCGACATTGGGAATTGCAACTGCAAGCGGTGCGGCACTTGCGTTTATGATCTCTGTTGTATGGATACCTGCATTGCTTTTTTTGTTAAACAAACCGGTTGGAAAAGCGCGAAATAAAGACCAGAAAATTTATAGATTTTTTAAAGGATACGGGGCATTTATCGTCCATAATAATAAACGAATCATTGCTGTTACAACACTCTTTTTTCTTTTTGTCGGAGCAGGTTTGCTGCAAGTGAAGGTAGACAGTAATGCCATGCGTTTTTTTAATAAAGATGTTGAGATACGAAAATCTGCCGAGTTCAATATGGCACATTTAACCGGACCGCTTACCTATATCATTATTGCGGACAGCAGTAGAGCTGAAGGTGTGAAAGATCCTACATTTCTTAAAAGTGTCGAAGCTTTTTCCCAGGATTTTAAAAATGCCTTTCCTAATGATGTCAGGCATGTGAGTTCGCTGCTTGATGTGATAAAACGGTACAATAAAATATATAATCATCAAGAAACAATCCCGCAATCGCATGATCTTGTTGCTCAATACCTGCTACTCTACAGCAACTCACTCTCACAAGGTATGGAAATAACCGATAGGATCGATTTTGAACAACGTAAACTGCGTATTTCTGTTCAGACCAATATTGTAGATACAAGCAGAGATCTCGAGATGATCGAGTTTATTAAACAGTGGTGGATGAAGAGTCCTTATAGTGCGGTTGTTACGGGAAGAACAGCAATGTATGCGCAGATGCAAAAAGATATTACGCAAACACTTATTACCTCTCTCTCTTTAACGATTCTGCTGGTCTCTTTAATGATGTTATTGATCTTTAGGCGATTGAAAATACTATGGATACTGATGCTGCCCAATATACTTCCCGTAGTATTGGTTTTGGGTGTTATCGGATGGTTGGGCATTACGATTGATATGGGAGTAGCGATCTCAGGAGCAATTATTATTGGAGTAGCGGTAGATGATACGATTCACTTTTTTGTTAAATATTTTGAAGCAAGAAGAAAGGGTTTGAACATGATAGAGAGTTTCAATGAAGTATTACATTATGCCGGGAAAGCCATTGTTTTTACAACGATTGTGTTAAGTCTCTCTTTTTCCCTCTTTATCTTCAGTCATTTTGCACCCAATCAAAATTTTGGATTAGTTACCGCTTCAGCACTTATTATAGCAATGATTATTGATTTGTTTTTTCTCCCGGCACTTTTAAGTCTTGCTGACAGAAAGGATTACGAATTTGAGTAAATTATATTGTAATAAAATAGTGAATACATCAGGTAATAGATAATTATTGTAATGATGATATTATCTTTTACCAATTTTTTATAAAGGACAAAAATGAGACGAATATTACCACAATTGCTTACGCTACTTTTATTGACACATGTCATATTAATAGCAGATGATGCCAAAGCCAGAAGTATTATGCAGAAAGTAGATACACGAGATAACGGAAAGACAGTTGAAGAAGATATGACCATGGTTTTGATTGACAAAAAGGGAAGAAAAAGAACCCGTGTGATTAAATCGTACAGTAAGGATTATGGACGTGATGAGTATCGTGTCATGTTCTTTAAGTCACCTGCAGATGTTAAAAATACTGCTTTTTTGACCTATGATTATAAAGATTCGGGAAAAGATGATGATCAGTGGATATATCTGCCTGCACTTAAAAAAGTCAAGCGGATTCCCAGTTCGGACAAATCTTCTGCATTTATGGGGTCGGATTTTTCATATTTTGATATGACAGATAGAAATCTGCACGATTATGACTTTAGACTTTTAAAAGAAACAGAGGTAAGAGGACATCCTGCATGGATGATCGAAGCGCTTCCTCGTAGTAAAAAAATAGAAAAAGAGTCCGGATATAAAAAGAGCATCGATATTGTCAGAAAAGATAATTATCTTATTGTCCGCTCCATTGAATTTATGAAAAATGGTAAAAAAAAGTATATGGATATGACGAAGATGCATCAACAAAACGGCATCTGGGTGACAGATGAATTGACCATGACAACCAAAAGAGGCAAAAAAACACTGCATAAAACTATACTGCAATTTACAGATATCAAGCTCAATAAACCGCTTCCTGACACTATGTTTAAAACACGAAGATTGGAACAGGGACTATAGTATGATAGATCATATTCTCAGGGAGTATGCTTCAAAACGATACATAGGTGGACTTTGCTGTCTTCTTTTTCCGGTTATGGTACAAGCAGAAAGTATAGATGATCTTATGTCTGAGTTTGATGATACACTACCGTCCGTGTCAAAAGTAAATGATGATGTCTCTATTGCCAAAGAGACGGATATCATGGATGGGTTTGATGATCAAGAAAGTGAACATTTGACTAAAGAAGAGAGTTGGGACTCAGAGAATGCTGAAGATTCCGACATAGTCAGAGGATTGAACCATGTACCGCTGATAAATGGGTTTAGTGGAAAACTTACCCAGCAACTTGCACTCTCCTATAATGACAATGAACCCAAAAATATTTTTTCTTCCCTTCGCAATACGATCTTTCTTGATTATGAAAAAAAATTTGATAATGGTGTACGTATGAAAGTGAATGCACGTGCATTCTATGATGGGATATATGATATAAGAAGAAAAGATTATACTGAGCAAGAGCGTGATTCTTTGCGTACGGAAATACGTCTTTTTGATGCCTATATGGAATGGCGTATCAATGATACGCTTGAAGTGAAAGCCGGACGACAGATCATTGTATGGGGACGAAGTGATACGATCAGAATTACGGATATACTCAACCCCGTTGATATTCGAAGACCCGGTTTTGACGATATTGAAGAACTGCGGCTTCCTGTAGGTATGATCCGATTTGATTATACGGTCGGAGAGTGGCGGATTACGCCTATATTGATTGTTGAACAGCAATTCAATCTTCTTCCTCCTTACGGTTCACCGTATAATCCTCTCCAAGAAGAGATGTACTATCCCTATCCGCCTGAAGATGAAAACTATAATGATATCACCTATGCGATCAGTGCAAGTGCAGATTTTCATGGATGGGATATCGCTTTTTATGCGGCACATGTTTATGATGACGTTGGCTATTTTAAAAATAGTGATCAAGAGACACTCTTTTACACTCCTACAAAACTCTATCATGCAAAATCAAATATGCTCGGTAGTGCATGTAATATTTTGAAGGGATCATGGCTTTTCCGTACTGAAGTGGCATACTGGAATCAATTGCACTATACAACCATTCCAGATGATACAATGCGCCGTATAGATGCTTTGGTCGGTATTGAATATAGCGGATTTTCGGATGTAAGTATTGATTATGATGTTGCTGTACGCCACTTCTTCAACTTTGATGAAAGGTTGATAGCAGAAGGACAGGAGAAAGATACCTATCAGCATGCTTTACGAATACGTGCGGGTTTTTTGAATGATGATCTACATTTAAATTATCTTCATACACGCTTTGGTCCCGATTTGCAAAATGGCGGATATCAGCGTATATGGATGGAGTATCAGATGGCGGATGCACTTCATATGGAAGTAGGAGCTATCGACTATTTTGGCGGTAGCCCAATATTTGATAAAGTAAAAGATGAGTCAACATTATATATGGATATTGCATATAGCTTTTAAGTAGAATGTGACTGACAGATTCTGTTTTATGCAGAAGACTTGTTAAAATGAGGGGCTATTGTCAGATCATTTTCAGGTTTTTCTTCGTTTTGAATAAGCATCTCGTGTTGTTTTAAACTTCGAATATATCGTTTACGTTTTTCCGGTTTCATTCTGGCGTTATCTGCAATGATAAATCCTTCAACAACACCGTGAAGCTCTTCATTAACATGAAAATCAAAGAAACGTACGGCACCCTCTTCGTACAGCTCTGCATATTGTTTAAAGAGTGTAGGAACGATTGCTCCCATCTCTTTGAGATATTTCTTGAGTACGGTAAATCCCTCTTTGTAGCTTAGGTGGTCGAAAATACTACTTAATTCCTGATAGTCCTCCGTAGAGAATCTGTATGGTGTCTTTGCCTGCATCATATTGGTTTCGCAGGAGAAGTGATGGCGATAGAAGTAAACAAGTGCTGCAACAGCTTTGGGAGGTGTTTCCGCATTGATCGTTACCGTACCGTAAGTGTAACGAATGTGTGGATGTGAGGCAAGATATGCGCCGATACCTTGCCAAAGGGTATCAAGTGCCCGTGTTCCCCAATATTTAGGTTGTACAAAACTTCGACCCAACTCAACTGAGTTTTGGTGGTACTCATTGAAATATTCGTTAAAAGTACAATAGTTATAAGTGTAGAGTCCTGCTTCTCCTCGTTCTTTAATAATCTGTTCACACTCTCCAATACGATAAGCTCCGACAATCTCCATGGCATCTTCATCCCAAAGAATGAGATGTTTGTAATATGTGTCATAAAAATCATTATCTTGTGCTGTACCGGTTCCACCTCCTATTGCACGGAATGAGATTTCCCGTACTCTTCCTAGTTCTTTAATGAGATAGGGGGCATCATTCGCATCGACAAGAATAATACGCTTGCCATCTTTTGTTTCTCCAAGATACTGGGCTTTTTTCACCTCCTCTTTTAAAATCAATCGGTCTTGTGGACCGATAATAGTTGTTAGTGTATCCAGTATATCTTTTTTATTGGTACCCAGTCGATAGAGGTGATTATAGAACATTTGAACATAAGTGTTATCATCAATATTCGTATCTGTAAATGCAGTGAGAGGCACAGGTTTGCCAATATGGAACTTCAGAGGTTTCCGTTTTGAAGTCGTTGCAAATTCTTTGGGTAAGAGCAGTCCGCTTAATTTTTTCGGTAGAACCATAGAAGCTAGATAAAAGCCAAAACTGTTATGTGCTTCAATATGAACCGGCAGGATAGGTGTGTGTGTTTTCTTCGCAAATTTCAGAAAACTTGCTTTCCATGCACTGTCTTTTAAGCCTTTATAACTGAAACGGTTCACCACACCTGCAGGAAAGATAATAACAACCTCTTCACGATGCAGTGCTTCCGTAATTGCACGAAGACTTGAACGGCTTATCGAACCTTTAATATTGTCTACCGGGATGATGATATCACTTGCCTGTGTAACGCCCATCAACATCCCGTTAACGACGACATGCACCTTTTTGTTTGTACGTGCATGAGCAACCAGTTGGGTTAAAGTAAATGCATCGGATGCTCCGGTAATATGATTGGCAATAACGATCAGCCTTCCGGTAGCGGGGATATGTTTTATCTCATTCGATTCAACCGTATATTTTATATTGAGATGTTCAATCATACTCTCGACAAAATCCAATCCGGTTAAGTAATGATTTTTATCTTGTATCTTTCGGTAAGTCTCTTCATGTAAGAGTTTCTGTAATCCTTTGATCATAATATTGATGATTGGTTTTGGCGTCTGTTTGATCAAATTAGGGAAATTCTTATAAAAAGCATTTTGAACATCTATCATGGTTATTCCTATATTCGTTATTTTAAATTTATTATATAACTAAAGTATTACCTTAAAATTATTTTTGCAATGTAGTAATAATTACTTCAGCATCTATAATATTTTCATATTTTTTTTGGTAAATAGTAGTTGAAAGATTTCTATATATGTATGTATATCGTAAGAATTGGTATAGATAGAAAGTACTGATTTCAAAACTTCACTAGTGTATAAATATTTAGTTATTATATCTTAGTATAAGTAAAAGTATATTAAAAAGATTCTATGATTTTTTATCTATATTCTTTGAGTACAATCATGGTTCCTAAACTAAAATTCAAAAAGGAAAAAAATGTTAGAAGAGTTTAAAAAGTTTCTCATTAAAGGGAATATGGTAGATATGGCGGTTGGTTTCATTTTCGGTGGAGCCTTTGCCACAGTAGTAAAGTCGATGGTCAACAATGTGATCATGCCGCCGGTGGGTAAACTGATGGGAAATGTTGATTTCTCCAACCTTTTTATTGCACTTGACGGTAAAGAGTATACTTCACTTGAAGCAGTAGAGAAAGCAGGTGCCCCTGCGATCAAATACGGAATGTTCATTAATGATGTGATCTCATTCTTGATCCTTGGATTTGTCGTCTTTATGTTTATTAAAGGCTATAACAAGCTTAAAGAGCCGGAAGAGGAAGCAGCACCGACAAAGAAGGTCTGCGGTGAATGTGCGATGGAGATACCTATAGAGGCGAAAAAGTGTGGATACTGCGGAAATACGAACGTATAATGATTAAACGGGGTGCCTAGAGCATCCCCATCGCCAGTTTGGCTTCATCACTCATCTTACTCTGATCCCATGGCGGATCAAATACCAGTTCTACATCAATACAGCCAAGTCCTCCGCCCATACGTGTAGGGATGGAACGTACCAGATCAACGATCACTTCACTCATGGAACAGGTAGCGGATGTAAGTGTCATGGTGATCTTGCACTCACTTTGTTTGCTTACCGGGTTTTTCCAGCAGTCTACCTCGTAGATGAGTCCAAGGTTGTAGATGTCGACAGGCAGTTCCGGGTCGTAGATGGTTTTGAGCTGCTCAATGACCTTCTCTTTCATCTCTTCATCCACTTCGGCACCTTCGGGTTTGTGACATTTATCTTCCGTTGCATCAAAACGACTGTCCACCCCGCCTACAGGGTTACCGAATTTTGCTTCCCATGCAGCTAACTCTTCAGCCGTAGAGGGAATATCGTCATATTGAATATCGTTTGGGTCTTTCATAATAAAAATCCTTTTTTTAATTAGTGAGGAGGTAGGAGTGAGGAACGAGGAGTGTTGGTATGCTTTTCTATCGAAAAGCTTTTATTTAAGACAAAGTTTAGTGTAACAATAGTTATCATTCCTACTTCCTACTTCCTACTTCCTACTTCCTACTTCCTACTTCCTACTTCCTACTTCTCTTTGCACTTCTGTGCATACTCATATACTTTTTTAATGAACGCCTCAAGGCTCTGCTGTCTCACAGGGGAGAGGAGTTCAACGATGCCAAGTTCACTGAGACGTTGCGGATCGAATGCCAAGATCTCATT
>Ga0256828_1000878_pt1 | contig 19480 bp, 15 predicted proteins | sample CV88metaG_FD_185993 | JGI IMG/M metagenome (GOLD analysis project Ga0256828, IMG submission 185993) | Hydrothermal vent microbial communities from East Pacific Rise, Pacific Ocean - CV88 | ecosystem: Environmental > Aquatic > Marine > Hydrothermal vents | place: Pacific Ocean: East Pacific Rise...
ACCAAGCAATTCCAAATTTATCTGCAATATCGGCTCTAACCTCTTCTATAACCATATCTGTTGGCAAAGAGTTAGGGCAAACATCGGTGCAAGCAGTGCATAAAAAGCAACTCTCAAAAATATCTTTTGCCTGTTTATCTAAATCTAGCTCTCCTCGCTCATAAGCTCCAAGTAAATCTATAAATCCCCTTGGAGAAGTAACTTCATCAGCATTTACTTGATGAATTGTGCAAACAGGAATACACTTTCCACACTTTATACACTCATCGCTAACACTAGTAAAATGAAACTTTTCACTCATATCTACACCGTTTTAGAGAAACTCTTTTTACTGCCATGATACTTTTGCATATAGGCATCAAAAGGCATTGCAATATTTCTAATTAGCAAAGTTCCAGTTTCACTAACATCTAATCTATTATCGCTAATTGTTACTAAGCCCTCATCTATCATCTCACCTAAAGAGTCTATTGCATCTTTAAAGTAACTCTTAAAATCAATATTATGCTCACTCTCTACACGCTTAATATCAATGCTAAAGTTTGCCATAAGCTCCATAATTACTGCTTTTCTAATGTAGTCATCACTATTTAGCTCTACACCTCTCTCAAAAGGCAATCTACCCTCATCAATAGCCTTTTCATAAGCTTTCATATCTTTTGTATTTTGAGCATAATAGATTTTACCCTCACCAATACTAGTAAGCCCTATTCCTATTAAATTTGCGCCACCTTTTGTAGTATAGCCTTGAAAATTTCTATGAAGCTCCCCTTTTGCAATTGCACCAAATAGTTCATCATCTGGTTTAGCAAAGTGATCCATCCCAACCATCTTATAGCCGTGGCTTGTTAAAAAATCTATTGTGTGTTTAAAAATCTCTAGCTTCACACCAGGAGTAGGCAAAGTTGTTTCATCAAATTTGCGCATTGTCTTTTTAAGCCATGGCACATGCGCATAGTTAAATACTGCTAGTCTATCAGGATTTAGCGTAACTACTTGCTCTAGTGTTCTTTTGAAGCTCTCTAACTCTTGGTATGGTAAACCATAAATTAAATCAGTATTTATAGACTCTATGCCATATCTTCTAGCAAGTTCTACTGCCTCTTTTGTAAGCTCGTAAGGTTGCACTCTATGCACTGCTTCTTGCACCTTAGCATCAAAATCTTGCACCCCAAAACTAATACGGCTAAAGCCATGATTTTTAAATACAATCATCTGCTCTTGGTTAAAAAATCTTGGGTCAATCTCTACACTAATTTCAGCATCTTTGCTCCAATTTGGAAAAGCACTTTTAAGATAACTCATTATCTCATCAAGCTCGTGTGCGCTATAGTATGTTGGTGTTCCACCCCCAAAGTGAAACTGCGTAACAGTGCGATTTGTATCAATATGCTCTTTTAAAATATCTATCTCTTTTTTAAGATACTCTACATATCGGCTAAGCTTATTCTCTTTTGAGGTAAATACAACATTACACCCACAAAAGTAACATGCACTTCTACAAAATGGCAAATGCACATAAATAGATAAATCCTCTTTGCCCTCTTCTAAATACTTTAAGTAACTCTCATACTTAAAATCTTCGCTAAACTCAAGTGCTGTTGGGTAGCTTGTGTATCTTGGTCCTGGCTTTGAATATTTACTAAATTGCTCTAAATTTATGCTCACTACTGCTCCCTCTGGCTATCTAACCACACCATAATACCCTTTTGTGCGTGTAGCCTATTTTCAGCCTCGGCAAAAATAACATCTGAATACTTTTCAAACACCTCTTCGCTAACCTCATACCCTCTATATGCTGGTAAGCAGTGTAAGAAAATTGCATCCTCTTTTGCTAGGCTCATTAGTGCATTATCTACCATAAAACCTTTGAAATCTCTTAATCTCTGCTCTTTTTCATCCTCTTGTCCCATTGATACCCAAGTATCAGTTGTTACAACATCAGCTCCATCTACTGCCTCTTTTGGATTATTTGTAAAAATAAGCTTTGCCCCACTGCTTTTGGCTTCCTCTTGCGCCCTTGCAACAATGCTACTATCGCACTCATAACCCTTTGGTGTAGCAACTCTTAACTCAAAGCCAAGTTTACTTGCCAACATCAACCAAGAGTGTGTCATATTGTTACCATCTCCCACATAAGCAACTACAGGGTCTTTATCTTTGCCATGCTCAATCATAGTTAAATAATCTGTCATTAACTGCACAGGATGATAACTATCTGTTAAACCATTAATTACAGGCACTTTTGAAAACTTAGCAAACTCTTCAATTTTTTCTTGCTCAAAAGTTCTAATCATAACCATATCAACCATAGAGCTAACAACTCTTGCAGTATCTTTTATTGGCTCACCTCTACCAATTTGCAAATCATTGCTTGATAAAAATAACCCTACACCTCCAAGCTGATAAATACCAACCTCAAAACTAACTCTTGTTCTTGTAGAACTCTTTTCAAATATCATTCCAAGAGTTTGCTTCTGTAAATATGGCACAAAATTTTTTGCTTTTGTCTCTTTTTTTATTTTAATTGCCAAATCTATCATCTCTAGCAATTCATCTTTGCTAAAATCTGCTAATGTTAAAAAGTGTTTCATAGACAACTCTCTTTTTTTCTTTATTAAGGGAAGTATTTTAGCATAATAAACTAAAAAGATTAATAAACTAATATTACTTTGCTATACAATGAGTGTATAAAATATGTCTTTTTTAATAATATCTCATATAATGATACTATTTTATAAGATACTTATGCTATTATAACTTTAAGATAACTATATTTATTAGGAATAAAGATGAAAAAAAGAGTATTATTACTATCTGCTATAGCTTCTATTTTTATAGGTTGTGGCAATCCAGAAAACAGGATTGCCAAAGTAGTAGATTCTGAAGTAGAGGGTCTTGAGTATCAATGTGCTGGTATGATTGAATATACAGATAAAAATGGAACACTATCTTGTGCGCATATGCCACTTGCTTTTAAAATAGGCGAAATTAGATTGGGTCATATTTATAAAATTCCAACAGATGGAATAATACTTCCTCAAGATATTGTAGGCGTAGATAGAAAAAATATTACAGATAAAAATGTTCTAAAATTAACTGTTATTTTACAATCTATTGATAGTGATAAAAATCCAGAAAATGGAATAACTATCTCTAAAGAAACAAGAAAAAGATTAAGCCAAACACCTATAAATATAAAAAAGATGAACTTAGATGAAATAAAAGAGATTATGGAGTCTGAACTTGGAGATTTAAACTTTACAAAGCCTGTAAAATCTTTGCTTCATCTAAATCGCTCTATGAGAAGATTTAACATAAAAGAAAAAGCAAAACTTACCCCAGAAGAGTTAGAAAAATTAGAGTATTAAAAAATACTCTAACCAATAGATTTACTAATATCCTATCTCTATTACTTCATAATCACTCTTCTTTTTTGCTGCTTTACTCTTATTTACCAGCACTTTTTTAACTTCTGCTTTTTTAGCTTTTTTTATTATATTTCTCTTTTTTTGTGGCTTACTATTTACCTCTTTATCTTTTTTACTTGATTTTGCCTTTTCTGTATCTTTTTTTAAATTTTTAGTTTTACTCTTTTTGGCACTCTTTTTTGAAGATTTTTTACTATTAATTTTTCCTATATTATAGCCGCTATTGTAGCTTTTTAGTTGCGCCCTATCATAGCCATAAATATCTCTTCTAAAGTGTAAATTGCCATAATCATCTACAAATGAAGTTAAATATGTAATATCAACAGGTATTCTTCTTCTAAGTGGAATTTGCTTATTTTTATCTCCACCTAATCGCTTCATAATAGCATCAACTTTAACATTACTATTATATAGTGCTAGTGCTTCTAAAAGCTCTCTTGGCTTTTGAATTCTCATACATCCATGGCTAAATGCTCTCACATCACTAAAAAATCTTCTTTTTCCAGGAGTATCATGAATATATACAGAGTATTTGTTTGGGAATAAAAACTTAATTTTACCCAAAGCATTTCTACTACCAGGACTTTGCATAAAGTGATATGGAATATGTTTTTTATTATCTTTATATTTTCTCCAATTTACACTTGCTGGATCAACTCTATTAGCACTAGGTCCCCAACCATCATAGAGATATTTATGTTGTCTATCGTAGTAGTGAGGATTTTTAATTAAATGTTTAATCATCTCATTTTTAACAATACTCTCTGGAATTCTCCAATAAGGATTAACAACAATTGTTGTCATAATATCACTAAATACTGGTGTAGGATGATCAGGTTTACCTGTAATTACACGCATTGTAGTTACCAAATCTTTGCCATCATAAAGATACAATCTAAATGCAGGAATATTTAGCTCTATTCTAACTCTTGCCTCATCTCTTTTTATCCACTTAATTCTATCTAAATTAAGGCGCATCTTTTTAATATAGTAAGATATTGGCTTTTTAAACTCTGCTCTTGTGGCTCTATCAATTACTGATGAAGCTTTAAGTCCATGTCTTAATCTAAATCTTTTAACTGCTTTTGCCATACAACTATCATAAATTGTTGAATCCATAGAAGCACTGCATCCATTCAAATCACCAACTAATTTTAATCTTTTTCTAATAATTGGGATAGATGCACTCTCACTACCAACTCTTAAAGTTGCATTTGATTTAAGAGTTTTCCAACCACCATTTTTAGAGATATTAATATATTTTATTAAATAGTTCTTTAGCTTTTTATACTTAAATCTCTTTGGTTCTGCTCTAGTAAAAATATCATCAAATGAACCATTTAATTTAGCTCTATCTAATATCTTTTTAGCAGAGTAAGGAGGTGCTACTCTCTCCCAACCAACTTTATAATCATACTTCTTTCTTAAACTTGCAATGTGTGCATCAAATGCTTTCCAATTAATTCCACCCTTTATAAGGTAATTCATATAAGCTTTATAGAGTTTTGTAATTTTAATATCTAAAGAGGCACTATACTTTTTCTTAGCCAAATCTCTTTTTACACTTCTATACAATTTATAAAAAGGTAAATCACTAGCAACTGTTTTATCCTTGTTAATCTGCTCAATCAACTCTTTTCCAAGATCTGTTAAGCCACTACTATTAATCCATATTGGCTCATATAAATTGCTACTATATTCACCCTTTAAAAAAGGGTCTTTACTCTTTGAAATACTACTTTTAATATCATCACTAATATTAGCAAATAGTGGAACAAAACAGACTAAACTTGCAACCGTTAAACTCTTTAAAATACCCATAACTTATCCTAAATTATAATTTTTATTATTTAGAGAATTGGGCTCTTGCATATATAACCTACTAGGCACATAAACTTGTTAGAAATATTATGTTTAAAATTAAAATAGGATAAATATATTAAAATACCGCATAAATTGCGACTTTATCAAGAAGAGCCACTAAACTCTATCTTAGTGGCTTAATTATATCTAAAATTAGATAACAAAATGGCAACTAATTTATTCTTCTACCCCACATAAATCTGCTTCTGTAGAAAGGTTTATTTAAACTTGTAATTACAACTCTATGTTTTGCGCTACTTGCATGTATAAAATATCCATTTCCAATATATATTGCAACATGATTTACATAGCCTCTTCTACTTCTTGAAGTATCAAAGAATATTAAATCTCCAGGGCGAAGATTTCTTCTGCTAACATACCTTCCATAATAAGCTTGTCTTCTCGATACTCTAGGAATTACTCTTCCTTTTGCATGGCGCATAACATACTGTGTAAAACCAGAACAATCAAATCCACCTCTACCAGTTGCACCCCAAACATATCTAACACCTAAAAATCTTTTAGCATAAGAAACAACATTTTGAGAGCCAACTCCACCACCACTTCTTCTATATTTACTCAACAATCCACTAAGACGGCTCTTTCTTTTATTATACAATTTTACCATCTTTTTAGCTTCTGACTTAGAAACTTTTAAAACTAAACCTCTTCTTAAACCTTTTGTTCTTATAGAAGGGTTTAAAACTCTTAACTCTTTTACACTCAAGCCAAATCTCTTAGAAATTGACCAAAGTGTATCTCCCTTTTTTATTCTATATTTAGTAGCTTTTTTATCTACCTTAACAACTCTCTCTTTGCCAATTACATTTACTTCCATTCCAGGTTTTAATTTTGGATTTGGCTTAAAGTTATTTAACTCTTTTAAATCTTCTATTTTCATATTAAATTTTTTTGCAATAGTAGTTAAAGTATCCCCTGCTTTTACTATATAAATACTCTTTTTATTATTAGCAACTGCCTCTTTTGCACTCTCTAAATAGCCCACACTAGGTATTTTTAAAATATCTCCAGGATGAATTAGTTTACTACTTGTTAACTTATTTATTTTTGTTAAAGCCAAAATTGATACTTTATATTTTCTAGCAATTGAAAATATTGTATCTCCTGATTTTACTTTATATAAGATTTTATCTTTTGATTTCTTTGATTTAGATGCTACTATCTTTTTTGAATTTTTTCTATTTGATTTTTTAACTTTACTTGAACTACTCTTGGCAATACTCTTTTTGCTTTTTTTATCACTCTTTTTAGAAACTTTTGTTTTTTTACTTTTAGAACTCTTTTTTGTAAGCTTTTTTGAATCTTTTTTAGATGTTATTTTATTTAACATACTTTGATCTAAAACTATCTCTTTATCTTTGCCATTCTCTCTTACTATAACAATTACTTTGCCATCTTTTTTTATTATTTTTTTAATATTACTTGCACTACTTGGGGTGGCATATAAAGATTGAAAAGTTAGTAACACACTACTAACTAAAACTGTATAAATTCTTTTAAACATTCTTCCTCTTTCTTTACTAAATTATCTTATTATTTGGCATTTTATCATATTTCTAATAACAGAAAATTAACAAATGTCATTATTAGAGGAATTGCTATTTAAAATATTAAAAATTGATATATTTTAATTTTACTATAAAGCGATAAAATCTATGTATAAGCCAAAAGGTGTATATTCTACACATTTTAAACATATTTAATCTAATTTGATATATTCAGAGCCAAAATATGGCTAATTATATAAAATATAAACTATTTGCCTACTCAAAGCCATACTCTTTTTTAAATGCCAATATACAATTATTACACTCTTTAATTTTATTTGTTTCTAAAATATTATTTAATTTATCTATATCAAGAATGGATAAATCATGATTTTTAATCTCTATAATTTTTTCACGCTTAAATTTTGCCAAAATTCGGGAAAAAGTTTCTGGTGTTAAATTTAAAATAGAAGCTATTTCACTATTTTTTAATCTATTAAATACAGTTGGTTTTTTAATAATTATATTTGCAACTTTAGCTTCTGAGGAGAGAACAGTTTCGTTATGAACAAGAGCAGAAAGCATCATGACTTTACCAGTTAGTGAGCGTATTAGCTCTAATGCAAAATCTTTACTGCCTAAAAGTTCAAAAACTGTATCAAAAGGCAACAAACCTATAGTTCCATCTGTTACAAATTCGCAAGTAGCGGGATATGGTTTTTGCTCAAAACAAGCATATTCACCTATAAGTGTTGGTGCATATAACTGATTTATATGTATTGTGTTACCTTTTGGAGTAGTTTTATACAATTTTACAGAACCTTTAAGCAAAATATATAGATATTTACTACTATCACCCTCATAAAAAACTATACTATTTGCTTTGTATGATTGAATAAATAACTTATCATTAATTAACTCTATATGCTCTTTAGATAATTTATTAAAAAAACTAATCTCTTCTAATCTATTCATAAACATACCCTATTTTCTAAATATATTATAGTATATCAAAAAATTATAAATTTAAAACTTCTTCCAAAAATTTCTACTAAAGAGTAAAAATATAGTATAAAACTCTAATCTACCAATAATCATAGCAAAAGATAAAACTATTTTATCAATACTTGAAAAAAATTCATAATTTTGGGCTGGTCCAGTTAGGGCAAAGCCCGGTCCTATATTTCCAACTGTTGCTAATGCTGTAGATATAGCTGTTAGCATATCATAACCTCTTGCAAATAGATATAACATTACTGCAAAAATTGTAAAAATATATAAAAATACAAAGCCCGTAGTTGAAGCTATTACTTGATTTGTGATTTTTTGCCTATCGATAAAAATTGTTGTTATTAAATTTGGACGAAGCATCTGCTTAAACTGCTGTGTTAAATTTTTAAATAATACAATATGTCTAATAACCTTAACTCCACCAGCAGTTGAGCCTGTATTTCCACCAATAAACATTGCTACAAAAACTATTGCTATTGCAATATCACCCCACTTTTCATAATCTAGTGTTGCAAAACCTGTTGTTGTTAAAACAGAGGCTATTGTAAAAAAAGAGTGTGTAGTAGAGTGCAAAATTGTATCATTATCTACTATTATTTGAACTATACTTAAAACTATTGATAGAGCTAAAAAAATCCCCAAATACCAAAGCACCTCCTCTTTTTTATACTCACTCATTGAGCCTGTGCTAAAAAATTTTAAGTGTGCTAAAAAGTTAATACCAGATAGTATCATAAAAAGAGTAGTTATCCAAAAAATAATATTATTATTAAAGTAACCCAAAGAGCTATTTTTAGTAGAGAAACCTCCTGTAGATATTGTAGAAAATGCATGGTTAATTGCATCAAAATATCCCATACCAGCCATTTTTAAAAATAGAGCATCTACTAAAGTAAACAAAAGATAAATACCCCAAAGTCTAATTGCAGTATCTTTTATTTTAGGTGTTGCTTTATCCATTTTAATACCCGTTGATTCAGCCTTAAAAAGTGCCATTGAACCAGTAGGATTAAGCAAAGAAAAAAGCCCTACTCCAAGCACAATAATACCCATACCACCAAGCCAATGAGTTAAGCTTCTTAAATATAAAATCTCTTTTGGCAAAGCCTCAATATTACTATAAATTGTCGCCCCTGTTGTTGTAAAACCACTAACAGACTCAAAAAAGGCATCTGCAAAAGAAATATGAGTATATAGATAAAGTGGCACTGCTCCAGCAACACCCAAAAGTATCCAAATTAAATTAACCGAAAGAATACCTCCTCTAATTGTCATATTAAACTTATATTTTTTTAGAAGAAGAAATATAGTGCCATTTAACAAAAATAAAATTAAATCAAAATATAAAAACTTTTTAATATCTTCGCCATAATACCAACCAACTAATACTGCACTAAACAGAAAAATACTAAGTGCAATACCCACAACAGATAAAAATTTAAAGATACTTTTTATAGTTTGTAAATCCATTTTTCCAACTCTTCTGCTTTTGCAATCTCACCATATACAACAACTATATCTCCCTCTTTAAAAAATAACTCATCATCTATAGCTTTAATATCTTTATCTCTAAAAAGTATTATCCCAGCATTATCTATCTTAAAGCTACTTGGTGATTTTCCTATAAGTTCAGAATTTGAAAATATTTTTCGTATAAACATAACTCCCCTACCACCACAATACAAAGATTGTGTTACTATTGAGTTAAAAGATAGATGCTCTAAAATAGAAAAATATGCACTTGCTTTTGAGCCTCTAACAACAATTAAACCAAGCTTGTGCATTAAATCATAATACCCTTTATCATTATTTACAGCTACTACCTTTTTAATGCCAAACTCTTTTGCCTCCATACACTTAATGATATTTTTCTCATCACTGTAATATGAAGCTATTATCATATCTGCACTGCTTAAGCCCTCTTCTTCAAAGAGTTTGTGATCTTCATAAACAGAGTTTATAACCTCAACTCTACCCTCTAAATTATGAAGAGCTTCATTGCATAAATCTGGACTCTTTTCAATAATTTTTATCTTTATATCTTTTTCAAGTAACTTACTTGCAATCTTTTGAGCCAAATCATTTGCTCCAAATATAACAACCTTTTCAATTTTTTGAGGCATTGAATTATCTATCTTTTTAGCTATCTCTCTAATACTTAATCCATCTCCACAAAAATATAATAAATCATTTTTTTCTATTTTGCTATCAAAATTAGGAATAAAAAACTCTTTATTTCTCTCTATACCAACTATTTTAACCTCATTTGACTCAAAATCTTTAACAAAATAGCTACCATCTTCTATGCTTTCTGCTCTAATTGAAATTAATTTAAAAGAGCCTTGATAAAAAGTTTTGACATTATTTGACCTAGGAAACTCCAAAAGGGCTTGAACTTTTTTAGCAGTTTCTAAATTTGGAAAAACTGCATAATTTATAGATAACTTCTCTAAAATTCCACTATGCAAAAAACCATCATTTTTTAATCTTAACATCTTTCTATCTATTGCCACAACATCATCTATTATCAAACTTGATAATAGATTTGCTTCATCTGAATTACTAACTGCAATATAGAGTTCTATTTTAGAGAGGTTAATATTTCTAAAAGTTTGTGGACGCTCAATATCTCCATGAATTGTTAAAACATCTAACTCTTCATTAAGTTTAGAGAGTTTATCATAATCTTTATCAACTATAACTACACTATGCTTATTAGATAAAATTTTAGCTAAATTATATCCTACTGTTCCCGCTCCAGCTATAACTATATACAAATTGAACCTTTATAAATATTTTATTTATTGAAAATTAAAAAATCCAATTAAAATTATACTATTATTTTTAACAAATGTTGCATTATTTTTCAAACCAGCTCAATTCTTCTCTAAGTTTTACCACTTCACCAACCACAATTAATGCTGGTGTTGGTAAATCTTTTGCTTTTTCATAAATATTTTGTAATGTTCCAACTACTGTTTTTTCATCTTTAGTTGTGCCTTTGCTAATTACGGCTATTGGAAAATCTTTTGGTTTGCCAATCTCTATTAGTTTAGAGCAAATTTTATCTAAATTGTGCAATCCCATTAAAAATACAATTGTATCATCTGTTTTAAAGTTTTGCCAAGGAATTTGTGAACGCTCTTTGTATGGTGCTTCATGCCCAGTAACAACTCTAAAACTAACAGTTACTCCACGGTGTGTTACTGGAATTCCAGCATACTCTGGCACTGCAATTGCAGATGTAATGCCAGGAATAAACTCAAACTCAATACCTTTTTCTCTTAAATATATAGCCTCTTCACCACCTCTTCCAAACACAAGTGGATCACCACCTTTTAAGCGAACTACCTTATCATATTTTAAAGCCAATTGATATAAAAGTTCATTTATCTCATCTTGAGGCAAAGAGTGATGGCTATCTGCTTTACCAACATAGATAAATTCACATCCATCTTTTGCCTCTTTTAAAATTTCTGGGTTTGCTAATCTATCATAAACAATGACATCTGCCTCTTTTACGAGCCTAAAAGCCTTTAGCGTTAAAAGCTCTATATCTCCAGGACCAGCACCTGTTAAATAAACTTTACCCACTACTTATCCTTTGGCTTATATATAAATATTCCTGAAGGTTTTTTAACTTGATAAATATCTCTATCTAATTTCCAACTCTTTGTATTTATAACACTAACTTGATTAGCATCATTTACAGATACATAAAGCCAAGGCGAATCAACAGACCATCTAACATGAAGCACTCTGCCAGGAAACTTAAATGTTTTAATAACTTTTAGACTATTTGTATCAACAATTTGAATCCAAGGAAAATCTTTACCACTAAAAGTTACTGCAATATATTTTTTATTAGGGCTAAGACTTGTAAATACTGGCAAACCACGAACTTTAATATTTTTTATAAATTTAAAATTTTTATCATAAACTAAAACTCTATTATCTCCAACTGCTGGAATAAACACCTTATCATTACTAATTGACCAAAAGCCAAAGTGTGGAATTTTTAACACTGGCTTATTCTCATCAGCCGTAACTTTTATAAGTTTATATTTCATTTTATCTAAATCAATTACGCCAAAACCTTTTGTTAAGAAAAATCCAACTATATAAGTATTACCTTTTATCATTGCATCAAATGGCATTTTGCTAACATTAAACTCTTTTTCTAAAACAAAATGAGGAGGCTTTTTGGTGCCATAATTTTCATTTTTATAAACACTTACCTTATCGCTATCCATTTGTGCAAAAATAAGTTTATCTTTATAAATTTTTATACCTACATTTTTAGAGCCAGTCTTAATCTTTTGAATTGGCTTTAAATTACGACTTAAAATATCTACACTCTTATCATCATAATTTGCAACTGCAAGAAAATTTTTACCAATTACAAAGCCAATTGCACTTTTACTTGTTTTATACTCTGCCTCTTTTTTAAGTGTATTTGGACTAAATTTTACTACATAACCATCACGGCTAATTAAATATCCATCATCATCTTTAAACTTAATAACTCCATGATTCATATTGTGCATATTTTTCATATGCTCTCTAGTTAATCCATCTTTTATATATGCAACAGAGCTACTCTCACGCTCTACTACAAAAACTTTTTCGCTATTAACACCTTTTGCAAATAGACTTCCACCTATTAATAGTAAAATTAATACTCTTTTCATTTTATCTCCTCTTCATTCAAATAACAGCTTGGATCCTGCGCCCACAAATCATCATAAATAGCCCATGCCCTGCTTCGGCTACCACCATTGCAAATATCTATCCACTTACACTCACTGCATTTCCCACTAATTTCTCGTGGATGTTTGCGCAATTTTACCAAAATATCACTTGGCTTATTGCTCCAGATATCACTAAAATCACTTTTATAAATATTGCCAATGGTGTATGGAAAAAATGGGTCTGGCTTTACATTACCCTCGCTATCAATATTTAAAAGTTTTCTTCCAGCACTATTGCCACCCCAAGCCTTTAATCTTTTGAGCATTTCATCTTTAAACTCTGGATATCTACTGCTAAATTTTTCTAAAAACAAAATTGCATCCATCTCCATATTGCCTGTTACAATCTCTATATTAGTCCCATTTTCTCTATATTCAAAAGCTTTATTTAATATAAATTCAACTGCCTCTCTTCTTTGCTCTTTTGTTAAATCCATCTTTAAATTATCAAGCCCTCTACCACTATAAACTAAATGCGAAATATAAATTTTTGCAATACCCTCACTCTGGGCTAACTCAAATATAAACTTTAAATCTTTTAGGGTATCTTTAGTTATAGTAAAGCGAATGCCAACTTTTCTTTGATTATAGCTATTAAGTAAATTAACTGCTTTCATTGACTCCACAAAAGAGCCTTTAAGCCCTCTAAAGTAATCATGTGTATCTTCGCTACCATCTATGCTAATGCCAATATAGTTAAATGTATCTAAAATTTTCTTAGCATTTTTAGTTGTTACATAAAGACCATTTGTAGATAAATATGTAACAATTCCCAACTCTTTACACCTTGAAGCAATATCATAAATATCATGCCTTGTAAGTGGTTCTCCCCCACTGAAAATTAAAAACTTTACACCATTTTCTTTTAACTTTGGCAAAGTTTCCATTATTGTTTGGGTTGATAGAGTATCTTTAGAATCTAAAGAAGCTTTAGAGTAGCAATGTAAACAACTTAAATTACATCTATTTGTAAAGTTCCAAATAGCAATTGCTCCATCTAAAACCCTTGCCTCTTTACCATCAAGAACAGAATTTAGCAAATTACTTAACCGAAACATTACTATCAACCTTTGTTGTATTATTATCTTTTGGCTTAAAGCTCAAAATATATTTAGTAATTGCTTCTAGCTCATCCTCTTTAAGTTTAAAACTTGGCATTGCATTTCGCTTATATCCAAAGACTTTAGATACACTTTTTGGATCGCTTATCATTGCCCTAATCTCTTCAGCAGAGCGTTTAGATGCAATTTCTGTAAATGGAGGGGCAAAAGCAACAGCGCTTTGGTGATGACACCCCCAGCAGTAAGTTTCAAAAACCTTTTTTCCACTAATAGTATTAGAGTTAATTGTAGTAACTAAAACTATTATTAAACTAAGCTTTTTCATAATTTCTACTTTTTTCTTTTAATTCTAGCATAATTTTTGCTCATTCGAATTGATTTATATCACTAAATCTTATTGTTTTATTAATTTTTTTATATAGTGTTTACTATTGACATCTAAAAAAAATTATATTATAATTTTAAATGACCGACAGTCAGTCATTTTACAAAGAGGGTTTTATGGCAATAATTGTAGATAAAGTAAAAAAGAGAGAAACTATAGCTTGTTCTTGTAAAGAGCTTTTGTTAAAAGAGGGATTTAACTCTATATCTATTAGCAAAATAACAAAAACAGCTGGAATCTCAAAAGGCAGCTTCTATGACTATTTCGAAAATAAAGAGGATTTAGTTTTTGAAGTTTTAAGCCACTTAATAGATGAGTATAATAAAAAACTACAAGTTAGTATAGACAATACAAAAAGCATCAAAGATAAAATAAAAGCACTAACTGCCTTTTTTTACAAAGATGAATTTAGTGAACTAAGAGAGATATATAAGCAGTTTGCCTCCATTTCATTAATGGAAAAAAATAGCCAAATTGCCATATTTCAACAAAAAAATCACAAATTTTACAAAGATTGGGTAGATAGTTTAATAAACCAAGGTATTAAAAGAGGCGAACTGAAAGAGGATGCTATTAATATAACAGAGGGGATTTTTGCTTCAATTAAAGGATTTTATCTATCTTATACAATTATGCAAAAATTAGACAATCTCGAAGAGCAAATAACAATATTTTTAGATGAAATTTTCAAACTAATAGAGGTAAAAAAATGAAGAAAATAACACTTTTGCTTATTTTAGCAATTAGTTTAAATGCACAAGGGTTAAAAACTCTTTTAAATAGTGCTAGTAACAATAATGAGCTTTTAAAAAGAGATAATCTAAAAGAGCTAAGTGCAAAAAAAGGAATAGAAGCAGTTAATAGTAGCTACTACCCTACAGTTGATATTGGGGCAGTAGCACAAAACTCTAATCCAAAAACCCCAATGCGACCAGGAACAACATATATTGGCTTTGTAAAATTAAATTATGTTATTTATGATGGTGGAGCAAAAAAATATACAAAAGCTCAAAAAATTTATGAGCTAAGCTCTATTAAAGATGCAAACTCTCAATTTAAACAGAGCCTATTTCTGCAAATTACACAAGATTATTACAATATAAAAAGCTTAAATGATTTAATTAAAGCTTTGCGTTTTAAAAAAGAGGCTATTGCATCACAATATAAAAAAATAAAAGCCTTTCAAGAGGCTGGAATTGTAGGCGATATAGAGTTATATCAGTTAAAATCAGCACTAGAGAGTGTTAAATTCAACTTAAACTCCCTAAATTTACAAAAGCTAACTCTTCTTAGTAACTTAAGTTTAAAAGTTGGTAAAAGAGTAAAACATCTTGGAAATAGCCACTTTATAAAAAGAAGTGTTAGCTTATCTCCAAACTATTTAGTAAAATCTTTAAGAGCAAAAGTTGCTTCTATAAAACAGAGTGCAAATATTATTGCATCGGCAAACTCAGCTAAGTTAAATCTATCTTTAGAACACAATGCATATAGCTATGCAAGATACGATAAAGCCCATCCAAAAGGCTTATCAAACCAAACAAATTTAACACTAAGTGCTAAAATGAGAGTTTTTGATGGTGGAACAACTAGCAAAAAAGCACAAGCAGTTAAACTACAAGCCATGAGTCTAAATTATGAAGCAAACTATAGATTAAAAGAGCAAAAAAACAACTTTAAACTAAGCAAACTTAGAATTAAAAATATAAGAGTTCAAATAAAAAGCGCCAAATCTGCTTTAATATCTGCTCAAAAAAATTACAATGCAATTTTAAAAAAGTATAACGCTGGAATTATTGATAACACAGACTATTTAGATGCTCTATCTAGTTTGGCAGAAGCAAAAGCCAACTATAAAAAAGCACTAAATGATTTAGAAGTAGCTTATGCACTCTACTATTTTAACGCAGGAAAAAATATAAAAGGATATATAAAATGAAACTTTTAATAACAACTACACTACTATCTTTTAGCCTACTTAGCGCATCAGAAATCTATGCAACATACAGTGTTCAAGCAGCAAAAGAGGCAAATTTAGCCTTTAATATTGGTGGTATTGTAAAAAAAGCACTTGTTGATATTGGTGATGAAGTTAAGAGTAATGAGCTTTTAGCAGAGCTTAAAAATAGCGATATAAAAGCAAATTTGAACTTAGCTCAAATTGAGCTAAAGTATGCAAAAAAAGATTACAATCGCCAACTAAAAGTCAAAAGTGTTATAGGGCAAAGTGTGCTTGATAAATTTGCATTTAAAAAAGAGATATCTCAAGCTAAAATTGCCCAAATTAAAACAACACTTGATAAAACATACTTAAAAGCCCCTTTTGATGGTGTAATAAGTTATAAAAACATAGAAAAAGGCGATGTTGTTGCTGGTGTAAACCCTAAAGTAGTTTATAAAATTATCTCATCTCACAAAAGAGAGTTAATAGTAGAGTTTGATGCAAAATATTTAACTACTATAAAAGTTGGTGATACCTTTAAATACAAAATAGATGGTAGCAACAAAGAGTTAAAAGGTAAAATTATCAAAATATACCCAACAGTAGATGCTAAAACTCAAAAAGCTAAAGCAAAAGTTATAGCAAATGATATAAAAGTTGGACTATTTGGTTCTGGCACAATTATAACAAAGGATTAATCAATGTATAAATTAGCCATTAATCGCCCAATTGCTACACTAATGTATGTAATTACACTTGTTATTTTTGGATACTTTAGCTTCAAAAGTATGCCAAGTGCGCTATTTCCAAATGTTGATTTTCCAATTGTTACAGTTAAAACTATCTATCCCGGAGCAGAGCCTAGCACAATTGAGTCTGAAATTACAGAAAAAATAGAAGAGGCTGTAAGCTCAATTGGAGGAGTTGATAAAATTGTTTCAGTTAGTGCTGATGGCGTTAGTGCTGTTACAATTCAATTTTTCTTAAGCCGTAAAATTGAAGATGCAACAAATGATGTGCGCGATAAAGTATCTGCAATTATGCTACCTCGTGATGCTAAAAAACCACTTGTTAGCAAACTAGATATTGGAGCAGCGCCAATTATTAAAGTTTTTTTAACTGCAAAAAATAGCACAAAGCAAGAGCTTATGAAGTTTGCAGACCAAAAAGCAAAGTTGCTGCTTCAAAAAATTAGTGGAGTAGGAGCTGTAAATATTGTTGGGTATCAAGATAGAGAGATAAAAATATTCCCAAAAATTGATGCTCTAAACAAATATAATATAACAGTTAGGGAATTAAATGCCCTTATTCAAGCTCAAAATATTAAGCTAGGTGGTGGTAAATTAATTACAAAAACAAAAGAATACTCTATAAAAGTTCAAGGCGATGCAAAAACGCTAAAGCAGTTAAAAAATATTGTAATTAAAGATAATGTTAAATTAAAAGATTTAGCAGTTGTAGTAGATAGCCTAAAAGATAGCAGCAGTTACTCAAGCCTAAATGGCAAAGAGGGTGTAACACTAGAGGTTCAAAAAATATCAGGCACAAATACACTAGAGATTATTAAAAGAGTTAAAGAAGCAGTGCCAAAACTAAAAGCTTTAGCTGGGCAAAAGTTTGGTGTGCAAATTTTGCAAGACTCAAGCCCATTTATTATTCACTCTCTAAAAGATGTGCAGTTTGACCTGATTTATGGGGCAGTTTTGGCAATTATTATTGTTTTTGTCTTTTTGCGAAACTTTACAATTACTTTTGTATCAGCTCTTACAATTCCTGTTTCAATATTTGGAACAATTGCACTAATGCACCTAATGGGTTATGATTTAAACAAAATGACACTAATTGGATTAACCCTTGCAATTGGTATTATTATTGATGATGCCATAGTTGTTTTAGAAAATATCTACAAAAAGCTAGAAGAGGGTTATAGCAACCTAGAAGCAGCCCTTTATGGAACCAAAGAGTTGGCTTTTCCTGTAATTGCAATTAGTGCTATGCTCTTATCTGTTTTTATTCCTGTTGCAAATATGAGTGGAATTGTAGGTAAATTTTTTGAGAGCTTTGCAATGACAGTTGGATTTGCAATTATTATCTCTTATAGTGTTGTTATGAGCCTTATTCCAAGCCTTAGCGCAAGGGTTTTAAGCGCTAAAGTAAGTTGGTTTTATCGCATTACAGAGCCAATTTTAACTGTAATTGATAAAATCTATTTAGCTCTACTTAAACCAGCAATTAGATTTAGATTTATAACAATAATTTTAGCAATTGCTACTCTTATTTTTAGTGTTAAATTATTCCCAAAAATTGGTATGGATTTTATTCCAAAAGAGGATAAAGCAGAGTTTGAGGTATTTTTAAAAGCAAAGCCCGGAATTAGCTTAGAGCAAATGGTTAAAGAGTCTTACAAAGTGCAAAATGTAATTAAAAAAGATAAAAATGTGGAGTTAACAACTCTTAGTGTAGGATATAATAAAACAAAAGATAAAAACAAAGCTCTTATCTATGTAAAGTTAATCCCAAAAGATAAACGCCAAATTCACCAAAACGAAATTATAGAGCAATTTAGACAAAAATTAAAACCATTTAGCAAAGAGTTTAAAGTTACAGTTGCTGCAATTCCAAATATTAAGGGTGCTGGGGTTAGTGTGCCTTATCAAATAGTGCTAAAAAGTGATGATTTTAGCAAACTATATGAAGCAAAAGATAAGCTAATAGCATATTTAAGCAAGAAAAAGGGCTTTAAAGATATTGATACCAACTTAGATGACCAGCGCCCCCAAATTGATATTGCAATAAAAAGAGATGTAGCAAACAGATATGGTATAACTGCTTTGCAAATTGCACAAACAATCAATATTGCCCTTTCAAGTGATATTGAAATTTCACATATTGAAGAAAACGGTAAACAATACAATATTACACTGCGTCTAAGCGATGCAAATAGACAGAGTATAGATGATATTAAAAAACTGCAAGTTCGCGCACCAAATGGTAAATTGCTATTTTTAGATAGCCTTGTAGAGTTTAAACAAAGCAAGGCAATGAGTGTAATAAACCACTTTAACCAAGAGCGCCAAGTTACTATTTTTGCTGACCTTTATGGCTTAGATTTAGGAGGAGCTATAAAATACACAAATGCAAAAATTAAAGAGATTTTACCAAAAGGTGTAACTTATAGATACTCAGGATTTGCAGAAGAGCTTGGCAAAACTGCAAAAGCCTTTGGTGCTGCAATTGCAATGTCGGTTATCTTAATGTTTATAATTTTAGCTGTGCTTTATGAATCGCTAATTCAGCCAATTATAATTATGATAACCCTGCCACTAAGTATTATTGGAGTTATGTTAGCACTATATTTGGTTGGAATGCACTTTAGTTTGTTTGTAATGATTGGATTTATGCTACTAATGGGAATGGTTGGTAAAAACGCCGTTCTAATTGTTGAGGTAGCAAATGAGATGGTGCAAAAAGGTTTAGATGTAACAGATGCACTTTTAAAAGCTGGTAAAATGCGTCTTAGACCAATTTTAA
>Ga0256828_1000879_pt1 | contig 19472 bp, 27 predicted proteins | sample CV88metaG_FD_185993 | JGI IMG/M metagenome (GOLD analysis project Ga0256828, IMG submission 185993) | Hydrothermal vent microbial communities from East Pacific Rise, Pacific Ocean - CV88 | ecosystem: Environmental > Aquatic > Marine > Hydrothermal vents | place: Pacific Ocean: East Pacific Rise...
CCTACTTTTAGTTTGGCATTGGATATAGCATTGATAAGTGAAGACTTACCAACATTTGGCTGACCTGCCAAGGCTACTGTGATCTGTTTCATTTTTCCTAATCCTATTCTTTTTTAAACGGTTTTGAAAATCGTTATCATTTCCGTTTGAGCTATTTTAGGCTTTCTTTTCTTAAATAGTACTTAGATATTGAAAATCGTTATCAAAAACTATAATCCTTGTATAGTATGATTTAGAAACAAAGCTAGTAAAATAAACAGACTGATCCCTGCTGATTTGTTATATAATTTGTTAGCTGTCATAAATACCAAAAGTAAAGTTACAAACAACAAAGTAGCAAGATCAAATATATAAGCTTTTGAATCTATCCCCAAAGGATTTGCGAGTGCTGATGCACCTAGTACTATAGTAGTATTTGCCATATTTGAACCTATAATATTACCTATAGCCATATCTACTTTGTTTTTAAGTGCTGCAGATATACTTACTACCAACTCAGGCAACGATGTACCAAATGAAATCATAACAATACCGATAATCCATTCACTTACCCCAAAACTTCTAGCTATATTTGATGCACTCTCTACTGTAAAGTTTGCTCCAACTACTACCAAAACCAATCCAACTATAAGCATTAGTATAGTTTTTAACCAAGAAAAATGTTGCATATCTACTTCATCTTCAAGCTCCATAGATGAGCTATCGTCTGTAACCAAAAACAGTACATAAGCCATCATCAAAAAAAGTAGTAAAACACCATCAAATCTCGATATAACACCATCTACAATCATAAGCAAAAAAACAAATACAGGTACTATCGCCCAAGTACTGTCTTTGAGAAAAAAGTCTCTGTTTGGATTGATGTTTTTAGCTATCATAAAAACAGCACCAAGCACCAATGAGATATTTAAAATATTGCTACCTATGATGTTTGCTACTGCCATATCTGCTTTGTGATTTATACTAGCTGCAACACTTGCTGCCATCTCAGGCAAAGATGTCCCCAAAGCAACCAAAGTAGCTCCTATAACAAACTCTGATATATTGAATTTCAAAGCTATAGCTTCACTCTGTTTTATGATAGTATCAGCACCCCATATAAGTACACCCATTGATATAATAAATATTACAAAATCCATAACTATTCTCCTTGTGTTCTGACTATCAAACTTGATGGTAGGTTATATCGTACAATAATCTCTTTTTCTTTCTCTCTCATCTGCCCATTATCTACTTCATGGTCATAACCAAGCAGATGCAAAAGACCATGTATAAACAAAAGTTTTATTTCATCTTCCAAAGAGTGATTAAACTCATTTGATTTTTCTATCGCCTTATCTACCGATATAACTATAGAGCCAAGCATCCCCATACCTACATCTTCAAGAGGAAAACTAAGTACATCTGTAGGTATATCTTTGCCTCTGTATTCAGCATTGATAGAAGCTATAGTATCATTATCTACTATGATAACTTCCAAACTTTCTTCACTCAAAGAAACCAAAATCTCTTCTAATGCATCTTCTATATCTATATTTATATCAGTTTGATTATCAAAATCTATCTTTTTCATAGCCGAAGTTTACCCAAATATTGGTAAAATAGCAGTAAAAATACAGGATATAAAGATATGTCAAAAAAAGCAGTATGTATAATCTCTGGTGGTATGGATAGTGCACTTAGTGCCAAAATAGCACAAAATGAAGGTTATGAAATCATAGCACTACACTTTAACTACAACCAAAGAACACAACAAAAAGAGTTAGAGTCATATCGTAAAATTATAAAAGAGTTAAATGTCATAGATTCTTATGAGATAGATTTGCCATTTTTTAGCCAGATAGGAGCATCAGCTTTGACAGATGAAAACATAGATGTTCCAACAGGTGGTTTGGAAGATGGTGTACCTATAACTTATGTACCTTTTAGAAATGGTATCTTTTTATCTATAGCAGCATCTATAGCAGAAAAACATCAAGCCCAATCTTTATATATAGGAGTAGTTCAAGAAGATAGTTCAGGCTATCCAGACTGTAGAGACAGCTATATACAAGCTATGCAAAAAGCTATCAATCTAGGAACCAAAGATGAAACCAACATCACTATAAAAATGCCTCTTGTTCATCTGTCAAAAGCACAAATAGTTCAAAAATCTATAGAGTTAGATGTACCATTACAATATACTTGGAGTTGCTATAAAAATGAAGATAAAGCTTGTGGAGTATGTGATAGTTGTCGTCTTAGATTAAGAGGGTTTGAACAAGCAGGGCACAAAGACCCTATAGTTTATAGTGATAAATAAACTTTACTGTTTTTGGAAACCATTTGCTATAAACTCAAATTCATATCTATGTGTAGGATACTTTTTGATACCTTGAGCTATAAATTCATCTCTTGTGATTTGTCTATCCCACAACCTATACATCAACTGTTTAAACCAAGCCTTTTTTTCTGGAGTATCCAAAGACATACGATTATATCTAGGGTCATTTTGTGTACTTAAAGCAACCCTTCTCATCTCTTTGTTGAAAACAGTTTGCTTTTGTGGGGTAGGTGGGTAGTATGTTCTTGTTTCATTCTTACATGGTTTGCTTTTGGGAGTATCTTGAGTTGTAGTTTTTGGTTTGTTGGCAAATACAGATGGCATACTCAATTCAGGACTTGTACACCCTTCCAATACTATCAACACACTAAAAACTGCTGTATATAAAGATGTTTTGTTCATATTGGTTCAATCCTTGTTTTTTAGTAATTATAACATAAGAACATATACCAAATATTATATCCACTTCTCTAAACTACTCAAATCTTCATATGATGTCATATCCAACATAATAGGTGTTATAGAAACATATCCATCACTGACAGCTTCAAAGTCTGTAACATGTCCTTTTGTATCCATCCAACCAAGTTCAGGTAAACCTATCCAATAGTACTCCTTGCCTCTTGGATTATAATGCACTTCTGCATTATGAGCATACAAACGGTTTCCTGCTCTTGTGATTTTATATCCTTTACATTTTTCTTTTGCTACAGGAGGGATGTTTATATTTAAAAATTTTCTAGGTGGCAAAGGATATGTTGTATCTAAAATCTTTTTTACCAACTGTAAAATAGTCTCTTGAGCCAAAGTATATCCAAACTCATCTATACTTTTACCTGACTCTGCATAAACTTGAGATATAGCTATAGCCGGAATACCTTGCAATACAGACTCCATAGCAGCAGAGGCTGTACCTGAGTATGTTATATCCTCACCCATATTTGATCCTATATTGATACCAGATATAACAAGATCTGGTTTGTTATCAACAAACAGTTTGTTAAGTGCCAAAAATATACAATCACTTGGTGTTCCATCATCCAATTTATAAAAATCCTGATCCAACTGTATGAAATGTAAAGGCCTTGTTAAAGTCAATGAGTGTCCACATGCAGATTTCTCTGTACTAGGAGCTACTACAGTTACCTTGGCTATAGTTTTTAATGATTCAACCAAAGCTTTTAAGCCTTCTGATTCATATCCATCATCATTAGTTACAAGTATATGTTTCATCTATATATCTCTTTTTTTGATGGCATTATATCATATCAATAGCAACTTCTAATAGATATTTTGCCATAATATATCAATAACAAGGAGTAAAAATGCATAATGGCTTTAGTAGTATAGACTGGTTTATTTTTGTGGCATATTTTTTAGTATTGTTCTTAACAAGTGTAATGTTTAGTCGTATCAAGATAACATCATCTAGAGACTATTTTATAGGCAACAACTCAATACCATTATGGGCATCAGCTATATCTATCTTGGCCACAAGTCAATCAGCAGCCACCTTTTTGGGAGGTCCAGAATACAGCTATAGTAAAGATATGACATTTATAGGATTTTATATATCAGCTTTTATAGCAGTTTATCTGGTATCTAGATATATCATACCTCGCTTTTATGATATAAAAGCCGTAACTGTATACGAACTTTTGGAAAACAGATATGGTGCTTCTGCCAAAAAAGATGCAGGTATTATGTTTTTGATAGGTAGAGTTTTTGCCAGTGGGGCTCGACTTTATATAGGTGCATTGGCTATATCTATGATTATTTTTATGGATACAAGTGCTTATGATGTGTTTATATCTGTAGTGATACTGATGTTTGGAGCATTGGCATATGCTTACTTTGGTGGTATAAAATCTATCATATATTCAGATATTATACAAGCTGTCACATATATAGGAGCAGGGGTAGGTATCGCTATATATTTGTATATGTCACTCAACAGTGATATATCAACAGTAATTACAACACTATATCAAAATGACAAATTAAAATTTATAGACTATTCTATAGATGGTAGTTTCAATATCTGGGCATTAATGAGTGGATGGTTGCTTTTAAATATAGCAGCATATGGTTTGGACCAAGATATGACACAAAGAGCTTTGAGCTGCAAAGATGCAAAAGATGCTCAAAAATCTATGATGCTTAGTATCTATATGACAATACCTGTAGCACTTCTTTTTATGATAATTGGTCTTATGTTATATCTTTTTTACCATCACCCTGAAATATCAAACATCACAGATAAGATAGACCAACACTTCAATGGAGAAAAAATAACTATATTTATGTACTATATACTACACCAAATGCCAGATGGATTAAAAGGTTTGGTTACAGTAGGAGCTGTAGCAGCTGCATTATCTTCATCTAACTCTGTACTTGGTGCTATGTCATCTGTAGCAATCGAAGATCTATATAAACCATGGAGATTACAAAAAGGCTTTGTCAATGAAGAACACTTTATCAAAGCAGGGAAGGTAGCTGTAGTATTTTTTGCTATTGTTTTAAGTATAATGGCTATGCTTAGTTATTATTGGCAACACTATACAAACCTACCTTTGTTAAGTTTTGCTTTAGGTGTTATGGCATTTGCTTACAGTGGACTTATAGGTGTATATGCTGTTGCACTCTTTAGCCATAAAGGAAACCAAAAAAGTGTCAGATACGCTTTGATAAGTGGTTTTGCAACTGTATTTGTTTTACAACCATATATTTCAGATATACATATAGGTTTTGCATGGCAGCTATTGATAGGAAGTATCGTATCTGGTATTGTTATGCTGACTTTACCATTAAAAAACGGTTAAAGCTCCCAACTTATAATTGCAAATACAAAATATCAATAAATTAAAGGAGTTTAAGATGAAAAAAAGTGCTCTGTTTTTAATACCGGCATTAACATTATCTATACAAGCTGCCAATATGGCAAATGATCCTTTTTTCAATGACCCTTTTGGTGATGATATATTTAAAGAAATGATGCAAATGCAACAACAAATGGATGTAATGTTTGAAAAAATGCATCAAAGAATGCAACAAAGAGCATCTGGTATGATAGCACCTGTAGGTTCTTTCAAGTTGGCTCCTCAAAGTCAATTTGAAGACAAAAAAAACAGATATGAACTTATCACCAATATACCACAAAGTAATGAAAACCAAATAGACATCAATACAAACAACGGCATGCTCTCTATCAATGCAAAAATCGTTAAAGAAGAGAAGATAAAAGATAAAAATCAAATCTCTACATTTAAATCTATGCAAATGTATCAAGAAGCATTACCTCTTCCAAAAGATGCAAATCCATCTAAAATAACAACAGAATACAAAAACGGTAAACTAGTTATTTATATCGAAAAAGACAAAAACAAAATCTCTCAACCAAATACTGTCAATATCAATGGTATTCCTCATAAAATCAAAATAAACAATCAAGACAATAATACTTCAAAATAATATTTCCCCTTTTGGGGGAATAATGCTATACTTCCACAAAAAAAGGATACCCAATGTCTAAGTCTTCAATTACAGATATAGTATCTATAATACTTATTTTCATAGGTTATATTACACAAAAAGATACTGTTTTATATGCTGGATTATTTGCTTTTTCCGGTGCTGTTACCAATCAGCTGGCTATACATATGCTTTTTGAAAAAGTACCTTTTTTATATGGTTCTGGAGTGATAGAAAAAAACTTTGAAGAGTTTAAAAAATCTATCAAAGAGATGATTATGACTCAATTTTTTACAAAAGAAAAACTTCAAAAGTTTTTTGCCAAAGAAGAACAAAAAATAGATTTGAAACCTATAATACAACAAGCTGATTTTACTCCTGCTTTTGATGCACTCAGTAAAACTGTTATGGAATCCAAATTTGGTGGGGCTATCGCTATGTTTGGTGGAGAAAGTGCACTACAGGCACTAAAAGATCCTTTTGTTACCAAACTGCAATCTTCTATCATAGATATAGTATCATCACAAACTTTTAAAGATGAACTAAATAAATATCTTCAAAATTCAACATTGAGTGATGACTTGGTAAAAAATGTAGATAAAATAGTACAAAACAGACTACAGGAACTAACTCCAAAAATGATAAAAGATCTTATCCAACAACTTATCAAACAACATTTAGGATGGCTAGTAGTGTGGGGTGGTGTATTTGGTGGTCTTATAGGGTTATTTAGTTCATTTATAATATAACACTTGACAAAAAAACCAAAACTCATTAAACTACCAAAAAAATTTAGGAGTAATTTTATATGAAAAAGATTCTTGTATTGTCTGTATCAACACTTCTTAGTGCAAACTTAATGGCTATGGATGCTACTGCAAATAAACCTATGGGTATCAAACAAGAAGGTATCGGATATATCAAAATGTTAGGTAAAGCACTCAAAAGTGAACTTAAAGCTCAGATGAAAGCAGATAACAGTGGTATGGGTGCATTTGGTTTTTGTAGTGCAAAAGCTGAAGAGATTACCAAAGATGTAAATACAAAACTACCTTCATATGCAAAAGTAAGAAGAACTGCTTTAAAACTTAGAAATCCAAACAATAAAGCAGACGAAACAGATACAAAAGTTATGAATGAGTATGTAAAAAGTATAAAAAATGGTACATTTTCACCAAAAGACATCAAAATAATAGAAACAAATAATACAACAAGAATATATAAACCACTAACAATCAAAAAAGTATGTCTAAAATGCCATGGTACAAACATCTCAGACAATATCAAAAAAGCTATCATCACAAGCTATCCAAAAGATCAGGCAGTAGGGTATAAAGAGGGTGATTTTAGAGGCGTAATGGTTTCTGAGATTAAAAAACACTAAAAAACACTACATTTCCACATTTTGTGGAGATGTAATTATTTTTTGGCTGTAAGCAAAAATACTTCAAAATCTCTATGAGGTTTTGAGATAATACTAGCTGTTTCTATCTTAATATCTTTAAATCCAGCACTTTTAGCTATATCAACTATCCAATCTCTATCAAATCCATAATGACATACACCTGTATCTTCAGAATGAAAAGTACCATCTTCTTTATCCAAATCAGCTATAGCAATATAACCACCATCACATAGCAATTCATAAAGTTTCTCAAATAGAGCAGGTATATCATCAATATGATGAATAGTCATTGATGATATAATCAACTCATAAGTCTCTTTGGTATCATATTTTATAATATCAGCCAATATAGACTCTGTTTTACACATAAACTCTTCAGATTTTGCATCAAACTCTTTAAGCATTGATGGAGAGTTGTCTATAGCAACTACTTTTGATACATAAGGAGCTATAAAAAAACTCAACAATCCAGTACCAGCACCAAGGTCTACTGTTTTCATATTTTTTGATATTGGTATATTTTTTAATATCAAAGAGGCTATACTTTTGGCATTTTTAACTCTACGGGAGTTCATATCCCAAGATTTTGATTTGTGCTGAAAATAGTCTTGTTGCATCTTTTATCCTTTAAAATAGTGTATCTTGATATTCTACTTTTATATTGTCCCAAAACCAATTGACATGTTTTTCAAACATAGAAACAACAGATGATGTAGATTTTTTATCAAGCTTTAGCAGTATAACCTGCATTTGATAAAAAAACAAAGGTGAAAAAAACTCATGTGCCAAAAGCAGGGGATCTGAGGACTTAATCTTATCCTCTTGCATCATATTAAATAATATACCAGATAGTTTTTTCACATTTTCCTGATAAAAGTATTCATTGTATATGATACGAACATTTTCATTTCTAAATACCTCTTGCATCAAAAGCCTATAAAGTGCTTCATTTTGACCATCAAAGCTTAAAAGCTTAAAAGTAGTAGCGATACCCATCAAAAGTGCTTTTGGGCTTTTTTGAGCCATTTTTGTCTCATTATCAGCAAATATATTGGCTATAGCAGACTGTGTAAGATTACCGATAAGTGTCTCTAGTATCTCTTCTTTGTTTTTAAAATGATTATACAAAGCAGACTGTTTTATACCTATAGCTCCTGATATATCTCTAACTGTAGTAGCTTTATATCCTTTTGTAGAGAACAAATCCAACGCTGTATCCAATATAACCTGTTTTGTTTTTGCTCCCTTAGATGTAGTAGGGACTGTATCTTTTGTATTTTGCATATCTGTTCATCCTTAATAAAATGAAATTATAATGAACATTTGTTCATATGTCAAGTTATGGCATCGCAATCATTATGAACAAATGTTCACAATGATAATTTAGCATAAAATTTCAAAAGAACACTTGTTCACTTTTTGGATAGGTGAAAAATAGCATATATGAACAAATGTTTCTTTTTGAAAGTATATCGTATACAGAGTAGTATTTTACATATTATGTTAATCAATATTGAACTGTTTTGTTGATATGCTATTGTCTTGAGCAGGGGTTTATATATTTTTAATATAATTTACATTATGTTAACCAATATATATATTTAAGCCAGATACTTAAGATATATCTGACTTAAATCTACACTCTCCAAGTGTGATAGTTTTACCTTTTTTTATCTCTTCTAAGATATATTTTAGTGTAGCTTCCTCATCTGTATATGGCATCTCATCTTTTATAATCTTAAGAGCTTCTTCTTTGGTGGTTTTTTGCCATATACGTTCATATATAAATTGAGTTAGTATATTCATCTTCTCAAACCAAACCTATCTCTGCAAATATAGGTTCCAACTCTAACCACCACTTTTCAAAACGTACAGCTATATCATTGATAGCTTTCTCCTCATCTTGCCACTCTTTGATTTTTTCTATAATCAATTCTCTATCTTCATATTTTATAGTATTAGAATTGTTTATTTTCTCGATTGCTTGTTCAATTTTTTGTCTCATATCTTATCCTTTCAAATTTAAACTTATTTTCATTTTAATCTATTTTTTTTATATTGTCAATATTTATAAGCTAAAATATGAAAAAATCAGATACAATAAATCCTGAAAGATGATATAGAGTTCATCTTTTGTGTGTTATGTTAGTTTATATACCTGCAAGACCCCGAAAGACATCTCTTTATTTTGCTTCCAAATTTAAAACAAGGCAACACAATGTCACAACTATTAAAAGGAACTGTTAAGTGGTTCAATGATGAAAAAGGTTATGGATTTATCCAACAAGAAAATGGAGACAAAGATTTATTTGTTCACTTCCGTCAAGTAAACAATCCAAATGGTGGTAGAGTATCACTAGCTGATGGACAAGAAGTAACTTTTGAGATAGGTGAAGGATTCAAAGGTCCACAAGCTGAAAATGTAACAGCTATCTAATTTTATATAATGATATACAAATAACCTTTGTATATCATTTACTCTCTTGTATATACTTATATATAATTTTTATCTCCTTATTGGTCAAATAGTATCTAGGCATAATTTTATGTTTGGCATTGACAGCACTTATCATATCTTGTAACGATATATTATTGATAGCCGGACTTCTTAAGTTAACTGTTTTTCCACTATCTGTTTTATAAGAAGCTATCACTCCACCCTCTCCTTTTGAACCATGACATTTTGCACAACTAACTCCTCTTGGATTATTATACAACATCTGTCCATACTCAAATGGTGTCATAAACTCTTCAGCACATACAGATAATGGTACCAATAACAACAAACCTTTTTTTGTTAACAACTTTCTCTCTCCTAGTTAAAACTAATTTTGATATAATACCCTAAAAACTTAAAGAGAGTATTATGCAACTAATAGACGGAAAAGCCTTAGCAAACAAAATCCACGCAGAAGTAGCCTCAGAGGTTGAAAAACTAAAACAAGAAGAGAATATAGTTCCAGGACTTGCTGTTATCTTGGTAGGTGATGATCCAGCTAGTCACGCATATGTCAAGATGAAAGCAAAAGCTTGTGAAAAAGTAGGGTTTTACTCTATCACTCACAATATGCCAGATACCATATCTCAAGATGAGATTATAGCTACTATAGAGATGATGAATAAAAATCCTCGCATAGATGGTATCTTGGTTCAACTTCCTTTACCAAAGCATATAGATACAAACAAAATCTTAGAAGTTATAGATCCTAAAAAAGATGTAGATGGATTTCATCCATATAATGTAGGTCGTCTAGCTACAAATCTTGATGGATTTGTACCTTGTACTCCTCTTGGTGTTATGAAAATGTTTGAAGAGTATGAGATAGATTTGGAAGGTAAAGATGTATGTGTAGTTGGAGCCAGCAATATAGTAGGTAAACCTATGGCTGCCCTACTTCTCAATGCCAATGCTACAGTAACTGTAACTCACATCTATACAAAAGATCTCAAAGCTCATACAAGTAAAGCAGACATCGTCATAGTTGGTGTTGGAGTACCAGCTCTTATCAAAGAAGATATGGTAAAAGATGGTGCTATAGTGATAGATATAGGGATCAACCGTATAGAAGATGGTTCACTTGTTGGTGATGTAGACTTCCCTGCTGTAAGCAAAAAATGTTCACACATCACCCCAGTTCCAGGTGGTGTTGGACCTATGACTATCGCTATGCTTTTGGCAAATACTCTCAAATCAGCAAAACAAAGGGATTAAGTGAAAGATTTCGCATATAAACTATATAGATTTTCAAGTAGTTGGACTGGTACGATTATCATCGTGCTTTTTTTGATATTTTTTGTTGCACAATCATTTATCATACCTAGTGGTTCTATGAAAAGAACTCTTTTGATAGGTGATTTTTTGTTTGCCAAAAAATACTCTTATGGTATCCCTACTCCTCATATACCTTGGTTGGAGATACCTATACTACCTGATTTTGATGGAGATGGACACCTTATAAGTGGACCTAGACCACAAAGAGAAGATATAGTTATCTTTAGATACCCTAAAAATGAAAAGATACATTATGTCAAAAGATGTGTAGCTGTTGGTGGCGATGAGATTATCTATCAAAACAAAAAACTATATATACATATGCATGAAGGGGATGAGTATATCAAGTCAAAATACCCTATGAGCAAGATAAAACAAATCAATGGTAAACTTTGGGTAGAAAATCCTTATATGGACAAATACCCAGGGATTCAGTATACTCCAGAGGGTACTAATATATTTGAAATATTGTTAAGATATATTTCTCTAAATGAAAAAGTAGATGTAAAACCTATATATATAGAAGGTCTTGGTGGTATTACATATGAATTTGGAGGGGATTTGGTAAATGCCCTATATGCTAAAGTACCACAAGACAGCTTTTATATGATAGGAGATAACCGTGACAACTCAAACGATAGTCGTTTTTGGGGTCCTGTACCTTATCGTTTGATAGTTGGAAAACCTTGGGTTATATGGATGAGTTTAGAACATAGAAATTATGAGTATGTACTAAATGGCAATACAAATGGTAGTGGTAGAGATCATGCAGGACTCAAAAGAGTATGTGGTGATATAGATATACATTCAAAAGAGTGTGAAGTCAAATGGAATGCTCAAATGTATAAGATAAGATGGAAAAGAGTCGGACAATTTATAGATGACTTACAACTAAAGCAACCGATACAATAAAGGATTTAAAAATGTCAAAAAAATTTTACATAGCAACAGATCACGCAGGATATGCTATAAAAGCATATGTCAAAGAGATAGTTACAAACTTGGGCCATAAGATAGTTGACCTTGGACCTGATAGTGCTGATAGAGTTGATTATCCTGATTATGCAAAAAAATGTGCCAATGCAGTACTAGAAGATGAAGGAAGTTTAGGGATACTTATATGTGGTACAGGTATAGGTATAAGTATAGCTGCTAACAAAGTTCCTGGTATCCGTGCTGCTTTATGTCATGACCACTATACAGCCAAACTAACTCGTCAACACAATGATGCAAACATACTATGCTTTGGAGAAAGAGTAGTTGGTAAAGGTGTTATAGAAGATATGATAGAAGCATTTGCATCTACTGAGTTTGAAGGTGGCAGACATGCAACTAGAGTATCCAAGATAGAAAACAGTTGTAGTTTTGGTGCAAATTTGGGATAAAGGATATAAAATGGAACTAACACAAGAACAAAAAGAGATCATACTAAGTAGTATCAGAGATATTCCTGATTTTCCAAAACCAGGTATTATTTTCAAAGACATCACAACTCTTCTAAACAATCCTGAAGCTTTTAAAACTTTAATGAATCACTTGGAAAACAGATATAAAAACAAAGATATAGACTATATAGCAGGTATTGATGCTAGAGGATTTATATTTGGCTCTATCCTGGCTGATAGACTTGGAATTGGATTTGTTCCTATCAGAAAAAAAGGTAAACTACCATACACTACAGTAGCTCAAAAATATTCTCTAGAATATGGGTTTGATGAGATAGAAGTACACATAGATGCTTTTGGAAAAGATGGTTGTAACTGTGATGGTAAAGTTTCAAATGTATTGCTTATAGATGATTTGATAGCTACAGGAGGAACTGCCAAAGCAGCAGTTGAACTTATCAAACAAGTAGGAGCCAACTGTATAGAGGCTTGTTTTATACTAGAACTTACATTTTTAAATGCAAGATCAGATTTCAATACAGATATATACAGTGTGATAGAGATAGACTAATATCTATCACATATCACCAGTCTATACCCTCTGCAGGAAAATCATCAACTTTTTTATCCTTCATTGCCCTGCACTCTTTTGGTTTATACTTACAATATACACTACTACCTATAATCATCAAAAGTACAGTAATAACAAAGATTATAAATGTTTTATTCATATCTTATCTTACAACCTTTACAACTGTTCCTTTATCTACTTTAGTAAATAATGTTTTTGCTACGTGATAAGGTAACCTAATACAACCATTGGTTCCTGGGTATCTTTTGACATATTTGCTAGCGTGCAAACCTATACCTGAGCTTGTAAGTCTCATCCAATGTTTTAGTGATGCACCCACAAACTTAACACCTTTCCAAGAACCTCTGTATTTTCTTTTATCTCCATGATATATACGCTTACCATTTCTATATATATCACCAAAAATTGTCGAACGCTTATTGGCTATCTTTTCTCTGATACGATATGTCCCCAAAGGAGTATGCTTATCTCTATATATTTTTGTATTTGGTTCAAATTTATGTCTTGCACCTGTAGTACATGGTGCATCAAGAGCAACTTTCCCATTTACTACTAATCTAACTCTTTGCTCACTGACATCTACTATAAGTTTTTTCTTAGATCTTTTAGCCTGTGCCAATAATTTTTTATCTTTATAAACTGCATAACTTCTTTTTAGATTAACATGTTTTTTAAAATCTGCATAACATGTATAACATTTATGCTTTTTTCGTTTTGCAACATATCTTTTTGTATGTTTATAAGACTTAACATATTTTTTCAAAGCTCTTTTTGTTTTATATCCAACATACCCTTCTGTAGGTGATATATGATGAACTTTTTGGAATTTGACAACAGCACTTTTTGTATGTTTTCCCCACTTACCATCTACCTTTAGATGTACATTTATCTTTTTATCACCATTTAACATACTTTGCAATAATTTAATATCTTGCGTCTTATTAGGACACTCTTGTGTTTCTGTTTTGTCACATATATCTTTTATATGTGTAATATTACTACCATAAACAAGTCCACTGATTGCTACAATCCCAACTATACTTTGCAATAACTTCAATTCTTCTCTCCATTTATATAAAACATTGCCCTGATATTACCAAATATTAATAAACAAATAGTTAATGCTTTGTAACTATAGATATATCTTTAAACCCTTTTGCCTTCATGAAATCTACAACTTTTACAAAGTAATGAAAATCAGCCATTTTATCTGTCTGAAGTGATACTGTATCTTTAGTTGGATTTAACTTTGAAAGTTTATCTTGAAGTGTTTTTATATCAACTATTTCCTTACCATAATAGTACGTACCATTTGCATCTATAGATATAATGACACTCTTTTTATCTTCTTTTATTTTACTACTAGCTGATGGCAAATCTACCTTGATAGATTTGTTAGTAACAAAACTAGCAGTTGCTAAAACGATAACAAGTAATACCAAAACTATATCAATGAATGGAACAACATTCATCTTATCAAAACGTTCTCTTCTCATAAAGTATTCTTGTCTTGTAAAATTTCCCATTTAGCAAGGATAACATCTACTTTTGTAAGTAAAGCATTATATATCACAGTAGAAGGTATAGCTACAAGTAGTCCGGCTGCTGTCGCTTTAAGTGCCAAAGCCAAATGTTTCATAATCTCACCAGGATTTATACTGTCTTGATGATCACCTATAATATAAAAAGTCAATATAATAGCAAGTACTGTTCCAAGCAGACCCACATATGGAGCATTTGATCCTATAGAAGCTATAGTAGAGAGATGTTTGGATAAATCTATCTCCAACTCTTTGATGTGTGTATAATCAGATAAATTTATAGAACGAAAATACAACACTCTTTCTATCGCAAATACTATAGTTAAAAAACTTAAAAAAAACAACAATCCTATAATCCCATAATCTACTATATCTTTGATCTGTTCTATTGGCATAATTTCTTCTTTTTTAATGTGATTATATATAAATATAGTTTAAACTATCAGTGGACACTTTTTTGGTAACTTGATATATATCTCTTTATGATGCATTACAAACTCTATATCTTTACTTCTATAAGGCTCTCCATCAAGATTTGTACTTCTTATATCTTTATGTGATGAATATATTTTACTGCTTTGATAACGTTTTACATACTCTCCATCTACAGTATCATCTAACACTTCTTTAAGAACCTGTGCTATAGCTGTAAAAGGAAATTCCAAGATAACAACTATATCAAACAATCCATCATTTATATATGCATTGGGTGCAAGTATCTGACCTCCTCCAGCTTGTCTTGCATTACATATAGCTGCTGCAATATATCTGCCTTCTATCTCGATACCATCACCACTTAATTTACCTTCTATATTTGAAGAGATACTGCTAAGTGCTTTAATAACAGCTGATAATGTATATGCACCTCCACCTAAAAAATTTTTCAATTCTACAGGAGTTTGTGCAGTTATTTCTGCTCCAATACCACCTGTAGCTACATTGATAAAATATCTGTCATTAGCTTGTATAACATCTACTGGTATAGCCTTTGATTCGATAGCCAAACGAAGAGATTCTAGTGGATACTGTGGTATTTCACAAGCAGTTGCAAAGTCATTAGCAGTGCCAAGTGGCAATACAGCTAGATTTGGTCTATCATCTTTATCAAGTTGCATGATAGCATTAACCACTTCATTGAGTGTGCCATCTCCTCCTGCACTGACAACTGTATCTATACCCAAAGTAGTTGCTTCTTTAACATATCTAAGAGCATCACCATATTCCCAAGTAACACGTACTTCTATACGATACCCTTCATCTCTTAAAGTATATATAGCATCTCTTACTTCTAAAAGATCAATTTTTTTGCCATTGAGGATTACCAAAAGCATAAAACAGCTACCTTCTTTTGGTAAAATCTTTTGTAGCTATATCATATGCATCATAAAACTTCATAACTTTACCACCATACTTTTTAGCAAACAACTCAGCATCTTTTTTAGATGCAAAAGCATATTTACTTGTTTTACTCATAGTAGCAGGTTTTGAGCTACCTACAACATAGTATGCTTTAAGTGCAGGGATAAATTTCAATGTTTTTGCATCTACAACTTTAAGGTTTATAAGATCTGTTTTGTTAAATTCATTATCATATACAACACAATGCAATGAACAATATTGCTTTTTACTACCATTTTTGATAGTAGCCAAATGGTTTGTCTTGTAAAACTTTTGTAGTTTCATACCACATATGGCACAACTGTTTTTATGCTTACCTTGTTGATATATATGAGCTTTTTTGAGAGGAACACTTCTAAAATCATCTCTCATATGTTTAGAAACAGGTGTTGAGGAACAACCTATGATAAAAAATATCGCAGAGACAAAAGTTATGATTTTCAACATTATAAACTCCTTTTGATATATCATAACATAGATAGACAAAGAGAGCCTTTATCTATCTGATAGATTAAAATTTATATCTTATATTTGTGTAGATATATCTACCTGGTTCATTCATCAAGATTATATTGTCATCTGGTGATGTTGTAGGTAGCAATATCAAGTCTTTATATGTATTTGATACTGCATATGCTTTATCTAGTAAGTTATCTACCCCTATAGTAAATTCAAAATTATCAGAGAATGTTTTTGTTGCTTTGATATTGATGATACCATATCCTGCTATTTCTTGTTCGCCATTTTCTTCATCATAATCCGACCATTTACTTGTCGCTATAACTTCTGTTCTAAGAGTTAGAGAGTCATCCCAATCATAATTTGCAGCCACATTAACTTTCAACGGTGAAATCTCTGGCATATTTGTCCCACTTTCTCCACTTAAAGGATTGTCTTTTTCTCCTTTTTGATAAGAAAGACCAAAATCAAAATACAAAGAATCTGTAGCAAAATAGTTACCACTCATATCAAATCCATATACTTTGGCATCTACATTTTCATACACATGTACACCCTGTTTGGTAGCATTGTAAGCTATAAAGTTTTCAAGTTTTGAATAAAATGCTTTTAACTTTAAACTACCTCTCTCAAATGAGATATTTGCACCTATATCAAATTCATTGTTGATTGTATTTTTTAGATTTGGTGTTCCTATTTCATTTCCCATACTTCCTATCCAATAAAGCTCTTTTGCATCAGGTACTCTAGAACCTCTTCCAAATCCTGTATATACTTTTATATCACTTGTTGGTCTATATGATGCTACAAAGTATCCTGTCAATTCATCATAACTATTACTCTGTTGAGTAGTATATCTTGAATCTATATCTGTAGAATCATATCTAAGCCCAACATTTATATCAAACATATTAAAATCTATCTTATCTTCTACATATATACCTATGTTTTTTGTATCCACATCATATATACTATGATAAGGCTTTGCTCCATTTGTTGCTAAATCCAGTGCTACACCATTGACATAATAATAACCATCCCAATTTCGTAATGTATAGTCAGCTCCAAGTGTTATATGATGATTTGATATATCAAACTTATTTTTTATCCTTGCACCATCAACTTGTGTAGTTAAAGAGTGTGTCATCTCTTTTAATGCACCCTTATTTCTGTATATCGTAGACATAGGATGTTCTACTTTTGAACGATATAATTGTAGATATAAATCTTTTGATATATATTCAACATTATAAAGATCCGAATCATCATATATCGCATCCATTTTTGAACTTGGATAGAGTATATTGTTACTTCTATTTGCTGTATAACTAACCCTTAGTTCTTGACTATCTGATATATTCCAAAAAAGTTTTGCCAATAAAGTCTTTTTTTCATAAGCATCCATATCTTTATATCTATCCTGATATTGTACATCTGGATTAACTTTGTTGGCATCTATTTCTCTTTGAATTTGTTCATAAAAGTTATCGCCATTTCCATCTTCATATTGGTGGCTGCTTTCACTTGATGTAGATATTAGAAATTTAACACTATCATTCCCTCCACTTAGAGTAACAGCACCTTTTTTATATCCCCAGCTACCAAATCCAAGATTTACATCACCATGAAAATCTTTACTTGGTGCAATAGTATGTATATCTACATTTGCACTTAGTATCCCAAAATCCTCTACACTAAAAGGGCCTTGATCTATTTGTATATAATCTATATTGTTTGTAAGTACATGAGAAACTGGTGGGTCCATACGATTTGGACAAGCTCCATATAGTTTCATACCATCTATAGTGATATTTAAATTATCTTTTTTCATACCTCTTAATATAATATCATTTGCAATACCTGAACGTCTTACTATAGAAATACTAGGTGACTGTCTAAAAAGTGCTTCAGCCAAATCAGCAGACTTTACATCATCCCCATGTATATCCTTGATAACCTCCGTATCTGTTGTAGCATTGACATCTATAGCTTGTAGATTTACTTCAGCGTGCAATAAAACAGATGCACAAACAGCAGATAAAATTAAACTTTTTTGAAACATAAAACTTCCCCTTTGTAAAATCTTGATTTGTAAGTTTTACAAAGAAGTGTTAATTTTGTGTTAAATTATATCTAATAGTAACAGAAACATCCAAAGGTAGTAAAGTAGTAGCACCTTTTGTATCGATAGGAAATGCTTTTTGTATAGCTTTTTTGGTAGCATTAAAAAAGATAGATGAACCATTAAGTTTGATATTGGTTACTTTACCATTTTTTAAAACTCTAAATTTGGCATAAACTTTTCCTTGTATATGCCTTCTTTTAGCTGCTTTTGGATAGATTTTTGCATGATTTATCTTATATCTTATATGAGCCAACAGTGTTGTTTTGGCTTTTGTTTTGTTTTTATATCTTTTTGTATTACTTTTTAAAACTCTTTTTATTTTTTTATGTTTTTTATGTTTGAGTTTTGTTTTTTTAGTATCTCTTTTGACAGACTTTTTAATAATTGTTTTTGTTGTAGTTAATGTTTGTGATATTTTTTCTACATCTTCTGTCTTTTTCTCAGTCTCTTTTAGTGGTGTTTTTTTTGAAACTTCTTTTATATCCTGTTTTTCTTCTTTTGATATATCATAATCTTGCAACTGTTCTATTTGAGATGGTTTTTCAAAAATTGGTTTATTGTTAAGTTCATCTATATCTTGTTGTATATTAAATTCAGAAAGCGAAAGAGTAATAGTTTTGGCTTTTAAAGTCTGTTGCACTGGCTTGTTAAAACTCTCCGAAGCATACCATATGATATATGCAAGTAACAGATAAATTATAACTGTAATAACAAATGAGATTTTATATCTATGTTTCTGCATATTTGACTCTACAAACTTTTGGTAGTATTATATCAAACATATATAAGACTAACTCCATAACTTTTTGATATATATTGTACGATACAATATAAAAATTTCTACACAACAACTCTAAACTCTTTTTATTATCCATTTGGGTATAATTGCGATTATTTATACCCAAGGATTTAGTCTATGAGTGAAACTAAAAAAAATGTATATAACCCAAAAGAGATAGAAGATAGCTACTATAAACTATGGGAAGAGAGAGGATACT
>Ga0256828_1000880_pt1 | contig 19464 bp, 18 predicted proteins | sample CV88metaG_FD_185993 | JGI IMG/M metagenome (GOLD analysis project Ga0256828, IMG submission 185993) | Hydrothermal vent microbial communities from East Pacific Rise, Pacific Ocean - CV88 | ecosystem: Environmental > Aquatic > Marine > Hydrothermal vents | place: Pacific Ocean: East Pacific Rise...
GGCAAAGTCATTCTCTTTTAAATACTGTGATAAAAGTACCAGCTGAGCTGTTCCATAGTTGTCATATGCTTTTTCTCTACTTGAAAAACCTGCCAGACTGGTGTATGTTTTGCCTATCATGTAGCCAACTTCACCTGCAACTGCCTTACCCTCTTCTCTTATGACCACAGTAACTGCTCGAAAGTTTCTATCTTCTTTTTTATTTATCGCTTTGAGTATTTCTATATACTCTTTTTTTAACCATGAAATAGAGTGAAAATTTTTAATGGCTTCATAAACCTCATCAAATGCTTCGGCTATCTCTATTTTAAGTTTTTTTCGACTAAGTAGTTTTTTGACTTTTCGACTGACATGTAAATCTTTAAAATGTAAAACTGCATAACTTTTTTGTATCTCAGGGGTTAACAACAACGTATCATCTTGCTCCATAGTAACAGCGATGAACCCTGCTCTTGCTTGAGCCATATAGTACTCAGCAGAAAAGTCATCTGACCAGTAATAATGTTTATCTAAATCTTCATAAATCTGCTCCATAAACTCAGGCTCATAAAAACTATCATAGTCCAGATACTCTATGGCATAGTCAACCACACAGATAAAAGGTTTACCCGTATAAAACTTTTTATTTTCATAGTCTGTGGTCACTTTTTTGATAGATGTATCATAAACCAACTGATAATACTCATGCCCATTGTAAGTAAACTCTTGAATCACCGTTAATCCAAGTTTTCGTTTATGTGCTTCATAGGAGCGTCCATTTATTTTGTTTACAAAGGTAACTAAAATGGGGTATCGTTTAGACATCTCAGCTCTTGCCATGTCAAATAAAAACTCTAATATCCCTGAACCCCTTACACTTTTATCTATACAAACAGGTCCATACTGATAAGAGTTTTCAGTAGAGAGTTGTTGCCCTAAATACTCTAAATTAGGCAAGTCTGCTATCATAAACTCAAACATTGACCACTGTGACCAAAACTCCCATGAACCTGCCATGACATAAGCTAGAACCACATCTTCATCTTTTGCTATAAAAAGACCTCCCTCCTCTGTTATGAGTTGAGTAAGTTCCTCTTTTGTAAATGCTGTTGTTACAAAACCATCAGCTTTATCTTCTTCGGCTATATTATCTATTTGGTATTTAGCATGAAGTTTTAAAGTGGCATCAATATCTGATAGTTCTGCTATTTTAAATTGCATTTTTTCCCTTATGTATATTTATAAGTTTAAGATATAAAGTTTAACATATTTAGATAAAATACCAACCATGAATCAAACAAATTTTTATACCAAACTTTTAGCTTTACCAAATGGAGCAAACGATGTTCTTTATAAAGATAAACGCTACCTCTTAACGAAGTATACTCTACTTGAGGGAAAGCTTATTAAAATATATGCAGAAGAGTTAGGAGCCAATGACATAGTAAGTGGAAACTACTACCCCAGTATGAAAGGTGGCATGTTAAAGCCATGTGAAATGTCAGATGCTAAAGTGATAGACTTTGTTTTAAATGCTACGGTTCTAAATTAGAATTTAACTCAAACACTCCATAGTCCCAATTTTTACTTCCCATTTTATTTTGAGCCATCCATCCTCTACTTAGCAACTCTTTGGCTATAAGTCTGTTTATAAGACCATGCCCAAGCAATGTAACAGATATATTTTCTTCAGATAATTTTACCAACAGGTCAGTAGCTTCTTTGGCTCGTAATTTGGCTTTTTCTAAGGACTCACCATTTTGCTCATAACCAAACAACCACATAAATCTAAAGAGAAAAGCCCAAGCTATTAAAGGCAATTTTACAAAGCCCCAGTTAGCATAAGGTAGGTCTGCTTCATTAAATAGGCTATCTTTTATATCTATGGTTTTGTCATAGAGTAGAACCGAATCAGAAGAGCGTTTGAGTTCACTACAGATAATCTGATGGCTATGGTCAAATATTTTACTTATTTTATCTTTAGATACAAAATGTTCTTTTATCTCTGCGTTGTTGTAGATATTTAGCCACTCTTTTAACTCAAATGCATATGCCAAAGCATTTTTAGAGATGTCTACTTCTGCATGTCTTATTAGGGTTATTTTCATAACTATTTTAAGCCTCTTAGTTTTACTAGTTTAATTTCACTCTTGACTGTAGTTATGGTCTCTTTTTCTATATCTACTATATGTAAAACATCATGAGGGTAAATATAGCCACTCGCTTGACTTGCCAACCCTGCTGAAACAGAAGCAGAGAGATGTCGTATACACAACTTATAAGCCTCTGTACTACCTGTTGAGTTATAGAATAGAGGCTCGGAATAATTTTTTATACTCTCTTTAAACTTTTCTGTCATATTTTATTTTTCTTCTAATGTTTTATAAATCGTATAGGTACGATTCATCACGGTTACCAAAGAACCTAAAGCTATTAACGATAGTGCTATAAAAAGCAACATACCCTCACCATTGTTAAAAATAGGTGTAAGTAAAAGAGTAACTGTAAGCAGTGCCATTCTATGCTGTTTTGCCATAGGTCCTTTAAAACAACTTCCAGCATTCATACTGGCTCCAAGTACTCTAACGTAAGCTGTCATCATCGCTGCTAAAGCTGCGAAGTAACCTAGCTCTGCTCCCCAAGATACTACAGATATACTGTAACCTACTGCTATAAATAAAATGGAGTCTGATACTCTGTCTGGTATGTCGTTATATAGTTCTCCTGATTTGGTACTTTTGCCACCCTCTAGTGCTACCATACCATCGAACAAGTTACAAAGCAGTCTCATCTGTATAAAGAGAGCTGCAAGTATAGAGTAGAGCCATGTAGATATACCAGTTGAACTAGGAATCATCACAATAAACAGTGCTGAAATGGCTGAAAAAACTATACTCATAACCGATATTTGATTGGGTGTGATATCTTTTTTACTTAGATAACTTGCAATATTTTTAGACCATGCAGCACCTCTTACTTTTAGTGGTCTTCTTGAACTCTCATCTGACATATTAACACTCCTCTTCTATAATTTTTTTTGTCGTATATAGTGCAAACAACAGAGCAACAAACACTGTTGGAAGCACGGTATAAAATATATTTTCTGTATGAACCATAAAATGAATAAGCACTACAAAACTAGATGTAATACCCACTGTCACCAAAGATGGAAGTATAAAATACCACCCTCCTTTAGAAAACAGTTTATAAAAATAGACCAGTAGCTTTATCATAATAAGTGTGATAATAAAACTGGCAACTCCTTGACTAAGTGCTGAAATAACTACATTGTCACTCTCTGCATTTATAAAAAATGCCCATGCACTCCATAACAGAAATGCTAAAAAAGCTGAAATATAGTTATAGTTCTTTCCTGTCACGTTATGCCTTTTATAAATTATTTTAGAAGTATAGTATAAATTTAAATTAGTGTCAAGTGATACTTAACACTTTTCTAATGACTCGACTATACTATATAGATTTTTTGTATATTCAGCTTTACTCTCACCCTTATGTAAAACTGCTTCTCCTACATGAACATCGATAATAAAAGGCACAAACAGTGCTTCACCTTTAGGAAGAGCCTTTCCTGCTCCATGAATAGCCAAAGGAATAACAGGAACATCAGGATAAGCCTCTGCCATATGGGCAATGCCTGTTTTAAAAGGTTTCATTACCTCAGGGTCTCCCCTGCTTCCTTCGGGGAAAAGCAAAACTATCTCTTGGTTATCTAAAGCATTATATATTCCAGAAAAAGGGTGACCCTCTTCTTTTGTAGGTTTTCTTTTTAGTGGAATTAAATCCAGTAAGTTTTTAGAGAGCCATGTTTTATAAGGCTTATTACAAAAGTAATCCTCTGCTCCGATGGGTCGTACTTTTTCTAAAGTTTTTAGAGAAAAAAGACTCATCATTACCATGGTGTCTAAGTGGCTGTTATGATTTGCTATGAGTATGGCTGGTCCCGTTATAGGCAAGTTTTCTTTACCTTTTAAGCTCACACCAGCGACGATGAGAACCAATGGACGTACCAGAAAAATAAAAAAGAGTTTTTTAATCCACATCTATAGACCTAATAGTAAAGATAATGAACATAGTGAAAGAATAGAGGAGCAGTATAAACTAGACTGTCTACTCTGTCAAGTACACCACCATGACCTGGGATGAGGTTTCCAGAGTCTTTTACACCGATGTCTCGTTTTATCATAGAGATAACCACATCACCTACAAAACCAGCAACCGATATAAGCATACCTGCACCCAAAGCCTCATACCAGTTAAATGGTGTGAGGTAAGAGAAGAGAACTGCCAAAATAGAGATGGTGAAAAATGCTCCTACAAAACCTTCTACGGTTTTGTTTGGACTAACTTTTGGAATAATTTTATGCTTTCCAAATGACTTACCCCAAAGATACTGTAAGACATCATTAAATGCTGTAAGCAGTACCAAGTAGAGTACCAACTCTTTTCCACCTACACCATCTATCGGCTCAAGTGTTAACATGTATGCAAGGTGGCTTAGTCCAAAAACAAACATCATCAAACCCCATTGAACCCGTGCTGTGTTTTCTAAAAAGCCTTTGGTTTCGCCTATAAGAACTTGTCTAAATGGTAAGAGTAAAAACAAGTAAACAGGAATCCAAATAATAAACATACCATACCAAGAGATACCTGCAAAATAGTACTGAATAGGTATAGCTAAATAGGCATAAAACATAACCCGTCTATCGGTAAGGCGTGAGGGAATAAGTGTAAAATACTCTTTAAGTGCCAAGAAGCTAAGAAAAGCGAAAAAGAACATTGCTAAAGTACTGTTTAGCATAATGCCCAAGGAGAAAAAACCTAAAATATACCACCAAGAGTTGACCCTATCTTTTAACTCTTGTGTGGGGTATTTTACGTAAATAATAGCTGTTGCTAAGGCTAAAATAGCCATTAGTACGACCAGTGTTATCATGCTGTTACTTTCTAGCATTGGACTTCCTTTTTATAATAATATTAATTTAATTTTTGAAGTATATCATAATTAAATAATTATATTAAGTTTTATTTAATCTTCCTCTTCAACTCCTACAGCATTTACCACACTTGAGATGGCTCGGAGACGAGAAGTAAGGTCTTCTCGTTCCTCATAAAGTCGCTCAAGACGCTTTTCTAATTTAAGTAGTTTCTCTTCATTAAATGCTTCTTTGTAAACAGAATACTCCTCTTCAATCTCTTTTAGCTTTTCTATCTCTTCTTGGTTCTCTTTAACTTGCTGTTCTAACTCAGCTTGGAACTTACTGTACTCTTCTATACGAATAGTGTTTTCATCTTTCAAAGCTGTTAACTCATGAATGCTTTGTTTTTGACTCTGATTTTGTTCTCTTAACTTTTCTATAGACGCTTCTTGTTCTGCATTTTGTTCTATAAGTTTATTTTTCTCTTCTTCCATATTTTGAAGGTTTTGTTTTAGAGTATTGGTCTGAACTTTAAACTGCTCTATCTCTTCTAGACCTGTTCCCTTTTGTGTTTTAAGTTCTTCCATCGCCTTTGACTGAACTTCAAACTCTTTACTTAATGCTTCATACCGTGTTCTATATTTTTCTAACTCTTTAAGTTCTAAAAGAAGTGTTTGACTCTGTAGCTCTGAACTCTCTAATCTAGAACTTAGGTTACTTTTATCTTGCTCTAACTGAGAAAGGTTTTGTTCATGTGACTTAATGGTCTCTTGCTGATTTTCACTTTTAACTTGTAGTGATCCTAAGTCACTCTGAGCCGACTTTAAACTATAGCTTACTTTCTCTTTGGCTCTCTTCTCTTCACTCTCACCACTTTTACATAAAAATCGTCCCATTATCAAACCAATAATTGCTGTTAACAATAAAATGGCTATCAATTCATACTCTAAATTCCACATTTAACGCTCCTCATTCATAATTACTTTAAACTCTATACGACGATTTTTTGCTCGTCCCTCTTCTGTTTTATTATCAGCTATTGGTTTTGACTCACCCTCACCTAATGCTCTCATTCTTTCTAGTTCTACACCCTCTTGAAAAAGTTTTGAGACCACTGCTTGAGCTCTTTCATAACTTAACTTTTTATTTTTCTCATCATTCCCTAAACTATCGGTATAACCAATTATCACCATTTTGGCTTGAGGACATAAGGAGGAGATATAAGACAACTCTTTAATTAACTTTTGACTTTCACTTGCAATATCTGATTTGTTAGAAGCAAATTTAATTTTCTGTTTAGACAATAACGTATTAAACTTCTCTTGACAAACGATAATCGGTCTATCCATAGAGACAATATGTGTAGTAATTTTATATGGATTATTTTTAAACTCATTTAGTGAAGCTTCAAATGCCTCTTTTTCTTTTTGCGTTTTAATCTTCCCTGAAACCTGAACCTCATCATCTACAATATGAATAGACGAAGCATCTAAGCCTTTTAACCCTTTTGTTATAGTTAATACCAGCTCATTCCAAGATTCAGGATTACCTGTACCTATATCTATGCCATCTATCAGTTTCTGCTTAGGGTAATACTCTTTAACTAAAGAGAGTAATGCCTCTTTATCTTCTTTTGTTGGCATGTAACCCTCTAGTATAATCTCATTTTTATTCATGCTCATATTTAAAGTATAAGGGGTAATTACCTCAGGAGAGATTTTGTCTACAACATCTCTTACACCAAAAACATCTTTTGCCGATTGAATGGCATTATCATGTTCTTCTATAGAAGGAGCCACCCCTGAAAGTATAATGTCACGTCCATTAGCACGAACAGCTGCCCAACTTAACTGCTTACTTGATAAGTTTTCACTTACTTTTTTACTTAGATTTTTAGGAATATCTTTTAAGTATCTCGGTACAGCGAATAGGAGTAATACTATAATTAATAAAACACCAAAAAGTTGACCGTAAAAGAGTCTACTGTTCATCTTTATCTCCTTTTTTACTTATTTTATTGAGCTTTTTAGCCTTTGCTGTTCCAAATAAATTGGGCATCTCTTTTATAAAAATTGCTTGTTTGGTATTTGGAAATTCTTTTACTTCAACCTCTTGTCTGGTATCAGGGAACTCTTTAATGTATATCTCCTGTTTAGGAGCCTCTTTAATTACCATCTCCTGCTGAATTGGCACATGAGAGATTATGGCTACCTCTTCTAGTTTTGGAAGGGTAATCTCTATATTTTCTTTTAAGAAACGCATATACATCAACTCATTTAACTCTGCTATGGCTGAACTTTTCTTTTGTGGTGTTGCTATCCAACCATAAAGTCCAAACTTTATACTCTCTGGATTAACAGAACTTATACGAACAAAAACTGGTTGATCTTTTAAAATATTTTTTGAACCATGTGCTATGTCTATCAAAAGTGTTCTAATCTCTTCTGTATCACAACCATAGGCTACATGAACATTGAACTGAATACGAAGATGTTTATTTAAAGAACTACTCTCATTAATAACTTGGGAGTTACCTATTAAGGAGTTAGGAACAATAATCTCAATATTTTCATCGGTAAAAATCCGAGTATTTCTCATACCTATCTTTCTAACCGTTCCTCTTATTCTTCCATCTATCTGAATGTTGTCCCCTATTCGAAAAGGAGGATCCGTTAAAATAAGAATACCTGCAATAATATCAGCCAAAGTATCTTTCATCGCCATACCTATTGCCATGGCAGCAATACCAGCTGAAGCCAAGAGTGCTGTAATATCTATACCCCAAAGAGAAAGTACCTGATAGATAATTCCAAGCGTAATTAAGATAGAAACTGCATTTTCAAATAGAGGAAGTGTTGATGGTTGAATCAATTTCGTGTCATCATGCTCCTCTCCACTTGCATGGGCAGCTTTTTTAAGTATGGTCTTAATAGCATTAGACAAAAACATACCTATTACAATCACTATTAACGACTTAACTAAAAGCGTTACTGGTTCAAGAGAAAAAGATGTTACTTTAAATGCAACTAATATAGAAATTAAAACTAAAAGTTGAAAAATAAGTTTTTTTATAAGTCCTACCAATTCTCGTGCTAAAGAGAACTTCTCATCTTTATCAAACTTATCCAACAATAAAAAAAGAAAATAAGGAACATAGTGACTTACTAACTTCGCAAAAAGATATCCCACAATTACTAAAAATGCTATTTGTAAATAAACATAATCTGAAAATAGATTCCAAACAGGTTCAACATAAGGTTTTACTATAGCAACCTGAGCTTCTATAACTCTTTTAATCTCTTCATAACTCACCATTCACTTCCTTTTTATTTAAATAGTTAGGAAAATTATAGCAAAAAATCTTAATATACAATATTTTTATATAAAATTGTTATTTAATATTATTTGACATTCAAATATATTTAATATTATTATTTATAACATTTTTTATCACTTTTTATCACTTTTTATTATAGAATCAAACAAAAATAAAAGTAGAATTTATTTTTTTAGTAGTATTATTAAACATACAGAGTCTAAAAGGGAGTTTAGAAACATGTTTAAAGGGATATCAAAAATATACATTACTACACTTTTGTCTATTTCAATAGTGGCTTTTATACCAACTAAAAGTTTTTCTGAATCAAAACTATCCACCGGTATAATTAAATATACACCCATAGAAGATCCCAAAAGTATAAGAGGAAATTTAAACTGTAAAGGGTCTACAAATGTAGGTGCTTTACTTGAGGTATGGGTTCCTGAATTTAAAAAAATTTATCCTGAAGTAAAAACATCTATGTCCTTTAAAGGTTCAAGCGATGGAATTAAATCGCTTATGGATGGAACAGCTACCGTTGGTGCTACCAGTCGACCGATTAAACAAAAAGAGATTGATGCTTTTAAACTGGCAAAGGGATATGCTCCTACAGAGATAAAAGTCTCTTTAGATGCACTTGGTATCTATGTAAACAGTCTCAATAAACTAAAAAATATAACACTTGAAGAGCTCGATGCAATTTTCTCCGTAGAGAGAAATCTCGGCTATAAAGAGAATATTGATACATGGCAGAAATTAACTAAAAAAGATGAAGATAATAAAAAGATAAATGTTTATCTTTTTGATAAAAATTCTGGAACACGGTCTTTCTTTAGACACAGAGTGATGCAAAAAGGTACTTATGATCAAAGTAAAATCAAAAGTGAAGAGTATACCACCACCACACAACTATTAAATGCATTAGCAAATGATGAAAATGGTATTGGCTTTGGAAGTGTTGGTATTAACAATTTTAAAGTAAAAACTCTTTCTGTAGCTAAAAGGGCAAACTATCCAACCTACAAACCATGTTCTAAAGAAATTAAAAATGGAGACTATCCATTAACCAGATTTTTTTATATCTATTTAGATGTACCACCCAGTCAACCCATACCTAAAATGTTTTATGAGTTTTGTAAATTTATACTATCACATGAGGGTCAAACCATCGTTATACAAACGGGTGGACTGGCACTAAGCCCACAACAAATTGGAACAGAGTTATCAAAAATGAGGAGAGAATAAATAATGAGAAAAGGGAATATTAAACTATTTCATAAAGTAAGTATCAAATCAAAATTTCTAATGATGATACTAGGAATAGCTGTTGTCTGTATAGCCGTAATAGGTTTTCAAGGATTAAGCCATGGTAAAAGTTCTTTAAAAAAGAGTATGTATGACCATTTAACCTCTGTAAAATCAGCCAGAACAGAACAGCTAGAAGGCTACTATAATGAGAGTCGAGCACTCATGAAAACATTTGCTTCAGAACATACCATTATTGATGCTATGAACCAATTTAAAGCAGGGTTTAATCTGCTTGACACCTACAATGTTTCTATAGATAAAAATAACAGTGAAGCACTTAAAGAGTTTTATAATAAAGAGTATATTCCAAGACTTAACAAACATTCACTCGATGAATTTAGTTTTACCTCACTTAAACCTAAAAAAGCTGTTTCACAATATCTCCAATATCACTATATAGTAAATAACCCTTCAAAAGTTGGAAAAAAAGATTTACTTAACCAAGCAGAAGATAAAAGTTATTACTCTGAAGTCCACAATAAATATCATATGGCATTACGAGAAATCATTAAAAATCAAGGTTTTCATGACTTATTTCTTATAGATGCTAAAAATGGTCATATTATCTACTCTGTTTTTAAAGAGACAGATTTTGGAACAGACTTACAAAATGGTCCTTATGCTCAAAGCTCATTGGCTAAAGTCGTTAGAGGTGTTATTAACAATCCAGAAAAAGGTATGGTAAGTGTATCTGACTTTAAAAACTATAAACCATCATACAACATTCCACAAGCTTTCTTTGCTGTGCCTATTTATGATAAAAATGAGTTTGTTGGTGTCTTAGCCACACAAATATCTGGAGATAAAATAAATGACATTACCACAGGACACCACAACTGGGAAAAACAGGGTCTGGGTAAAACAGGTGAAGTGTATGTTGTAGGTCGTGACTATCAAATGCGTTCTGATGCACGTGCCATTATAGAAACTCCTGAAAAATATAGAGAACTCATAGATAAAACAGACTTAAAAGAGCATAGAAAAGAGCTTATATCTGCTACAGGAACCACTATTTTAGCACAAAAAGTTAACAGTGAATCTGTTAAGTTAGCCACAGAAGGAGAGAGTGGAACCATTGTAACCCGTAACTATTTAGGGAAAAAAGTACTCTCTGCTTATGCTCCATTAAAAATAGAAGGACTTAACTGGTCGATTATTGCTGAAAAAGAGATTGCTGAAGCAGAACAACCTATTAAAGAGTTTCAAAATGCATTACTTATCTCTTCAACTATTTTAGCCACACTGATTACTTTCTATGCCATATGGTTAGCCTATACTTTCTTAGCTCCACTTACAACCATGTCAAAAGGGGTTAAAAATATTATAAATAAAAAGTCTAAAGATAAAATCAATCTGCACAGAGATGATGAGTTTGGAGAGTTATCTGATAACATCGACAAGATGATAGATACCATCAATGAGCAAACGATAGAACTGGAAAAGAAATCCAAAGAAAATGATGAATTGTTGCTCAATATACTACCTCAACCCATAGCTACAAGAGTGAAAAATGGTGAAAAAAATATTGCAGAATCTATTCCAAATGTTGCTGTCCTTTTCTCAACTCTGCGTGGTTTTGATCAGCTATCTCATCATATGGAAGCCAAAGAGTCTATTGAACTTTTAAATGAAATCATTAATGAATTTGATGAAAAAGCACAAAAACTTGGCGTTGAAAAAATAACCACTATTGGTGACTCATACATGGCTGCAAGTGGACTTATTAGCCCTCGTTTAGACTATGCGAGAAAACTTGTAGAGTATGCACATGAAATGTTCTCTATCATTGAGCACTTCAATGTAAAACATGAGACTTCACTCTCGTTAACCATTGGTGTAGATTCAGGAGAGGTCATGGCAGGAATCGTTGGAAAATACAAATTTGTTTATGATATTTGGGGTGAAGCTGTTAATGATGCTAACAGAATTTCTCATGAAGCAAAATCAGGAACATTACGTATAAGTAAATCTGTCTATGATCAGTTGACCAATCAAGAGAACTATGTAGAGTGTACAGGTGGCAGTGAAAAAACATACAGTACCAAACCTACAACTAAAGAGAGTTAAGAATGGGTGATTTAATAACTACACTACCAGAAGAGTGGAGAACATGGGGGCTACTAATTATATTTGGTCTTCCTATGGCAATTATTATTGCTGGAGAAGTTCTTCTATTTTTAGAAAAAAAAGATTCTGCCTTTGTACCAGTTGTCTACAACATACGTAATATATTATTACCCAACTTGGCTGTCTACCTCATACTAAGTAAAATTATAAAATTACCACCTGAATCACTACCATTAAAAATCGTAGCGACCCTCTTTTGGCTGGTTTTAATTCATTCTGCTCTAAAGTTTTTTAACACTTTAATCTTTTCAGAAGTTCTTCCTGCCCATGTACGAAGTAGAATTCCTAAACTTTTAGTAGACTTTTCAAGAACATTCTTAGTACTTCTAGGTGCTGCTATTATCGCTTCAAATGTATGGGGAGCTGACCTCGGGCGACTTTTAGCTGCACTGGGTGTAGGTTCTGTTGTCTTGGGTCTTGCACTACAAGATGTTTTAGGTGGTCTTTTCTCAGGTCTTGCCCTACTCTCCTCTAAACCTTTTACCGTAGGTGACTGGATACGAGCAGGAGATATGGATGGTCAAGTAGAAAGCTTAGACTGGAGAGCCGTAACACTTATAAACTTTGATGGTGACTCTGTGGTGGTTCCAAACTCGGTTATAGCCAAAGAACGTTTTAGAAATTACTCTCGACCAACACCCATTCACCGTGAGCAGGTAGGCTTTGATATCTCTTTTGATGATCCACCAAACAAAGTAAAAGAGGTACTTCTTGAAGCTGCATATGAAACAAAAGGTATTCTTAAAGAACCTGCACCACATGTGGCACTGGTCTCCTATGATGAGTTTTCTATTCACTATAAAATCAGATATTTTATAGAAGATTACGGACAAGTTGCAGCCATACACAATGACTTTGTTACCCGTATTTGGTATGCCAACAAACGTCATGGTATTACCTTCCCTACCAGAGCTCATGAAGTGTACAATTTTGATGGACTTGAAGCTGCCCAACAAGAGACAACACCTAAAGAAATTTTACTATTACTAAAAGAGTCAAAAGTATTTTCTGTAGCAGATAATGAGCTTTTAGAACTCTCTAAACATTGTAAAGTTCATGATTTTGGTGTAGGTGAATGTCTTTTACAAAAAGGCTTACTATCTCAAGATATATACCTTATTTTAGATGGTGTTGCCAAAGAGCATATTATCAATAAAAATCAAAAAGTACTACATGAAGCCAGATTAAAAAGAGGTGACCTCTTTGGCTTGGCATCTTTAGTACGTAAAGAACCCAGTTTGGTAACTGTTTGTGCCTTGTCTGATATTAAAGTTGTTGCTATAGAAATAGAAGCAATGCAAGAATTATTAAAACAAAATCCTGAAGTAGCTCAATCACTTGAAAATATGGCTGATAACCATGAGAAAAAAATTAGTAAAAATCTATTTTCTGAAGTGCATACTATCTAATAATAGATTCATTAAATGGTGACTTAATTCTCAATTAAGTTAACCATTTATATCTCTAAAACTACTTCATATTACACATATAAAAACTTTTATTAATAATTCTTCTCTTCTTGTTCTCTATTTTAACCATAACAAGGCTATATTAACTAAAATTATAACTTTGCTAGGAGTATGTAACCATGCCATTTGAAAACTTACTAGAGATAAATATTAAAGCTTTTTTCTTTAATTCTGAAACTGATTATCTACCTTATTACAAAAATTTCTCATTTACAGTAGACAATGATACTAAATTAAAAGAAATTTTAAAACTCATTAAAGATAAAAATCAAAATTTTTCTTATCCTAATGAAAATCTTATTTTCAGAGTGAATGAACTGATGGTTACAGGTGATGAAAAACTGTCTGAAATTGTTGAAGAACTTGGAAAAGAACTGCTTATAGAACCTGCATTAAAATATCGTTCCGACAATGGATTGATTTTAAATAACCATGATTTTTTACATCAATATAGAACCGTGTTTTCAGGGCACTGTACCAATAAAGAAGATTTAGCACATTACTTAACACTCTATCCTATTCATTATGCTTCTGAAACATTCAATTATAACCATCAATACATAGGTGATGCTATTTTACTTTTAGCTCATAAAATGATTGTTGAAGATGGTTCAAAATATAAAGAAGAAATCTTAGAAGCTATAAATGATGAGTTTAATGGTATACGATGTTGTGAATATGAAAACAATATTTTTAAAAGTGAAGACCATACACAGAAAATTAATGAGTTAAAAGCAATGATAAATTTAAAAGAGACTACATCACTTATAGATAAAGTCTCGACATTAACTCTAAGAAAAAAGAATCATGATATAGATGAATCACTAGAGGATACAAATATTGCACTTTATCTGGGTGACAAAGTATCTTCTACTATAACAGAGAACTTTAAAACTACTGCAAAAGAGCGTAATATCCATGTTGTAAACTTTAGTATGTCTACAAAAAAAGCTGGTCAAAGTATTATAAATGACTACAGTGAATTGGCTTATGTAAAAGCTGGAACAGTACTTCTTGATGCCCTAGACAGTGGTGCTGACACATTAGTATGTTCTAAAAATTCTGATGCAAACTATTTTAAATCAGTTATTGCTCACTGTGAACGTGAACTTGGACGAGATATAGAGTTAAAAATTATTTCTATTGATACCTTCTATGCTCTAAAAGAAAAAGTCACAGAAGAACTTTAAATATTAAATTAGATATTTTTTTATATTGATAAAAAGAATGCTTTTTCCTATAATATGTTTATAAATTATTATAGGGAAAGAATCAATGTTTAAAAAACTGTTCAAAAAAATATCCTCAAATTTTCAAATACAGAATTATAAAGCAGGTGAACTATATAGTATGCCTAGTCAAGGTAAATTTGGTATCTTTAAGGTACTAAGAGTTGATCCAAAGGGAGTTCATGTACGTGTCTACTCAAATCTCTATAATAAAATTCCATCTAAAATTAATCATAACGAACTTTTTATAGATAAAGAAGATAAATCTGGTGCAGAACATACACCTCTTACATTTTCTAGTATTCAACTATGGAGACCATCATTTTTACAAAATACAAAAGTTGAAAAAGATGAGTTGAAAGATTATTTTTCATGGAAATATAATCGACCTTACTATGTGTAAATAGTAAGGTTTTATTATATATTTTAATAACCCACTGGGTCTATACGTCCTTTATGACAACGACTTTTAGGAGTTTTACCTTTTAAAAGTAAAGTTTTTAAATTACTTCCATCATTTCCTATATGAAACCATAACTCTGTTATAAGTCCTTTATTACAGTTCATTGTAACATGCTCACCTGTACCTTTTCCAAATGTTTTATCGATTACTTGACGTATCTCTTTCAGACGTACTTGTTTACCTATATTTAGTTTAAAGTACTTCTGTAAAGTAGATTCATTGACCTGAGTTAAGAGTGCCATTGCATTATAATAATAACTGTTTGCATCGGTTCCATAACAAGTACCATGCTTCACCCATTCATGTTTATGTAAGTTTGAGCTATACCCTGGCATAAGGCTAGAGAGTTCTTCACGAACAGTACTATTTAAGTCCAAATCATTAAGCTTGTTCCACTGTTTATTTTTATCTTTACCAATCTCTTTTTTAGAAACGTTACAATACTGGTTATTTCGTGGTTGAGGCCAAAGACCATGAAGAACAAAATGTGTAGCTCCAAAATCTTTTATGTTCATAGATTTACACTCTCTTTTATACTGATGTGTTTGACAAAAAGCATTTTGCCAAGAGAGTGCCAACAAATTCTGTTTAGACGTAGATTTAGCTAAAATTTTTACCTTTACTGTTTCTTTATTTGAGCTCTTAGCGTCACTTTTTTTAGTAGAGTCTAAACTTGTTTTCTTTTCTATACTTTTTGATTTATCAGAAAAGCAAGATTCATCAACCCAACGCTGAGCTACTCTTTCACCTTCTATAAGGGTTAATATTTGACCTTTATTGTGCTGTAAAATTCTATATTTTTTACCTATTTTAAGTTCAATATTATTGGTATTGGCTGTATGCTTCATGTTGTTAAATGCTACACACTCTTTGGTTGCCTCTTCATATACAGGTGGTTTCTTTGCTACAAGTACCAATGGTAGAGTTAAAATAAATGCTGATGTAAGTAATTTTTTCATTTTTTTCCTTATATTTTATTGTGCTGTTATTGTATATGAAAAAAATGAAATTTGCATAAAAGATTCAACTTAGCTACTAATTTAATTCTTTCGGTTGAAAACCTATATTTTCTATAGTTGTATAAATAGCTTTCTCTTTTGCTAAAGGATAAATAAGAGCATAATATGCATCAGAACCATCAGAAATAAAAGTCATTTGAATATTATGTTTATTTAAACTCTTTTTATAATCCAAAAGCGTACTTTTTAAATCTTTATTTGCTGTATGAGGCAAGTCTATACTATTCGATAGCTTTCCAAGTGTGGCTCTCAATTTGTCATTTAAAACCTCAATAGTAAAATTAGGATCAATGGTCAATATAAAATTCTCATTTTTACTATCAGTATAGTTTAAAATTTCATAAAAATAGTCCAATACAAAAGAGTCTACATCAAATTCATGTGTATCCCTAGTATAGCCTCCTAGATATCTTCCATCTGTTCTTTGACTTGCGATATATCGGATTTCTCGTTCTAAATCATCTTTATTACTATTATGATATAATAAATTGAGAAGAGAGAGATATCCATTTTTAACTTTTATTTTAAACTTTGACTGTTTTGCATGTACAGAAGGTGATTTAAAATACCCTTTAATTTGATGACGTAGTAAATAGAGACTAACCCCTATAATTAATATGATGATAGAAATATATTCAAATAAATGTTCAGACATTTTTTTCCTTAAATATTGATATTTAAAATTATTATATATTGTGATATATGAAAGAGCATAATACTATATATTGCTTTAAATATTAATTATGTTTGATATTTAAAAATTAATTTAAATAAAAAAAAGGAATACTAAATGATATTCGATTCACTAGAATCTATTGAAAAATTAAATACAGAAGAACGACTAAGTTGTCTTGGAGAAGAGAGTAAACTTCCTGCCTTAAAAAAACTTTATAGATCAAATATGATGCTGAATCCTCTAAAACTTAAACATCTAAATCGTATAGATAATTTAGATGCCGATATGATTACGCTAAATTTAGAAGATGCCATCGCTCCCTCTCGTAAAAAAGAGGCACTTTATAATATCGCTCTATTTTTATCCCATTTGAAAACATCAAAAAGTTTTATAATTGTACGTACCAACCCTTTAGATGAAGGTGGAAGAGAAGAGATAGCGTTTTTAAACAGCTTTTCTTTTGATGCTGTTAGAGTAGCAAAAATAAAAACAAAAGAAGAAATTATAGAAATTGATAGATTACTTAACAGTGAAAAAGAGATACATATCTCACTCGAAACAAAAGAAGCATTTCAAAACTTAGCCACTTTTGGAGGTATAAACAGATTTACTACGGCAAATATTGGCATACTTGACCTTCTAACTTCTCTTGGTCTACCCCAATCTTTAGTTACCCATGACAACCCTACCATTCATTATATTTTAAGTAAATTTTTAATTGATGCAAAAACAATAGGCTTAAATCCTATCTCCTTTATGTTTCAAGAGTACAAAGATCTAGAGGGCTTTAGAAAATGGTGTGAACTAGAGAAAAAAATGGGCTTTACTACAAAAGCATGTATGGGTCCTCTTCAAGTAGCCATAGCCAATGAAGTTTTTTCTATGGAAAATGAAGCATTAACCAGAGCGAATTATATTAAACGTGTTTTTGAAGAATCTGCTAAAAATGGTGAAAATGGGTTTATGGATATGAAGTATGGCTTTATTGACGAGCCTATTTATAGGGATGCTCTCTTACTCCTTGGTAAATAATACTATTTAATAGCTCACTAATCATATTTTAGATAAAATAATCACAATTTTAATACTAGGTTATATATATAATGTTAAAGAGAATATTTGGCTCTAAAAATGACAGAATTGTAAAAGGTTATTTAAAACGAGCAAAAAAGATTAATGAACTAGAAAATAAATATCAGGCTCTCTCAGACGATGAGTTAAAAGCTGAATTTAATAAACTCAAAGCTTCAGTCCAAGCTCAAGAGAAATCACTGGACGATGTACTAAATGACTCCTTTGCCATTACCAGAGAAGCAAGTAAGCGTGTTCTTAACATGCGTCACTTTGATGTTCAGCTTGTTGGGGGTATGGTTCTCCATGACAACTCTATTGCTGAAATGAAAACAGGTGAAGGTAAAACATTGGTAGCAACACTCGCCGTTGTACTAAATGCTATGCTAGGACGAGGTGTACATATTGTAACAGTAAACGACTATCTTGCAAAAAGAGATGCCGATGAAATGGGACAACTCTACAACTTCTTAGGATACTCTGTTGGTTGTTTAACCGATGAGATTTACGACGAAGCAACGAAAAAAGCTCAATACGACTGTGACATCACTTATGGTACCAACAATGAGTATGGGTTTGACTACCTACGTGACAACATGAAAACAAAAGCAGAAGAGAAAGTTCAACGTGACCACTACTATGCTATTATTGATGAAGTCGATTCTATCTTAATTGATGAAGCAAGAACACCACTTATTATCTCTGGTCCTGTTCAGCGTGATGAGTTCCACTATGACAAAGCCAATGAAATAGCATTGCAAATGATTAAAGGTGAGAAAAAAGAGACCAAAGCTGGAGAGCCTGAAGTAACCACCGGTGACTTCTATGTAGATGAGAAAAACCGTCAAGTTATCATGACAGAAGATGGTCTTCAAAAAGCACAAGACCTATTTGGTGTAGATAACCTCTACAGTCTTGAAAATGCTTCACTCTCTCACCACCTTGACCAAGCAATGAAAGCTCAATACATCTTTGTAAAAGATATTGACTATGTTTCACAAAATGGTGAAATTATTATTGTTGATGAGTTTACAGGTCGTCTAAGTGAAGGTCGTCGTTTCTCTGAGGGACTGCACCAAGCCATCGAAGCAAAAGAGGGTGTGGAAGTTAAAGATGAATCTCAAACACTAGCAGAGATTACTTACCAAAACTACTTCCGTCTTTATGAAAAACTGGCAGGTATGACAGGAACAGCACAAACAGAAGCAACAGAGTTTGCAGAGATTTATAACCTTGAGGTTCTATCTATTCCAACAAACTTACCTCTTATTAGAGATGATAGAAATGACCTTATCTATAACACTGAAAAAGAAAAGCTTGATGCCGTAGCCAAGAAAGTTCAAGAGCTTCATGAAAAAGGACAGCCTGTTCTTATTGGTACAGCGTCTATTGAAAAGTCTGAACTCGTTCACGAAAGACTTAAAGCTGCTAAAATTCCACACAACACACTCAATGCCAAAAACCATGCTAATGAAGCAGAGATTATTATGGAAGCTGGTAAAAAAGCTGCTGTTACTGTTGCTACCAACATGGCAGGACGTGGGGTTGATATTAAACTTACAGACGAAATTAAAGAGCTGGGTGGTCTTTATATTTTAGGTACAGAGAGACATGAGAGTAGACGTATTGACAACCAGTTACGTGGTCGTTCTGGTCGTCAAGGTGACCCAGGAGCTTCTCAGTTCTATCTAAGTCTCGATGATAACCTACTCCGTATTTTTGGTGGAGAAAAAATCAGAAACATTATGAACAAGTTGGGTGTTGAAGAGGGAGAGTTTATAGACTCTAAAATCGTAACACGTTCAGTAGAGAAAGCTCAAACTAAAGTTGAAAATATGCACTATGAGTCAAGAAAACATATCTTAGA
>Ga0256828_1000881_pt1 | contig 19444 bp, 12 predicted proteins | sample CV88metaG_FD_185993 | JGI IMG/M metagenome (GOLD analysis project Ga0256828, IMG submission 185993) | Hydrothermal vent microbial communities from East Pacific Rise, Pacific Ocean - CV88 | ecosystem: Environmental > Aquatic > Marine > Hydrothermal vents | place: Pacific Ocean: East Pacific Rise...
AGTATCAAAAGAACTATTTTACTCTTTTAGTTGAAGAGATTAAACGCTTAAATGCAAATTGTGTCGGTGGTGTGTTAAATACAGAGGTTAAAAATAGTAATAGAAAGTCCAACTCTATTAAAAAAATATTAACACATAAGTTTGGTGTGGGTAATGCAGATTTTAGAACAGGTAGTAGTGAGATAAAAAAGGTTGATACTGTGGCTTTTGGTTGTTATAGCAAAGAGACATTTGAGAAGTTTGGACTATATAATGAAAAATTGATTCGCAACCAAGATATAGAGTTAAATAAGAGGATTATCAATGGTGGAGGAAAAATTTATCTGACTCCTAGTGTAAAAGCAACCTATTATGCACGAGAGAACTTTATGGATTTAGCTAAAAATAACTTTGCTAACGGGAAATGGAATATTTTAACAGCTTATTATACGAAAACTTTTAGCTCTTTGAGTTTAAGACATTTTATTCCTTTGATTTTTGTTTTGTCTCTTCTATTGCCTACTGTTTTATCTCTGTTTAATCTAAAATTTTTATGGATAGCTCTTTTATCATTGGTTAGTTATTTATCATTGGTTATAATATCAAGCTTAAAAACAAAAGATAAAAATAGTAGTTTTTTCTATCTAGTTGTTAGTTTTCTAACACTACATCTCTCTTATGGATTTGGCTCTTTAGTTGGAGTTTTTTCCACGATAATAAAGTATATTAAAGGTAATAAATGAATAAAAATAGATTTAATTTAGCTCAAGTTACTACAAATCAAATGTTGGGGCTAATGCTTTTTGCGTATCTCTTTTCTTTTGCTATTCGTCTTATTTGGGTTTGGCAATTTCATGATAATCCAAATTTCTATTGGGATAATGAATTGATGATTAACACCAATGATGGATACTTTTTTGCTTCAGGTGCACAACAGGCATTAGATGGCTTACATATGGGAAATCCTCGTGTTTTTGGTATGTGGGACTATGGAGTTATATTTTTCACAACACTATTTACTAAAATTACTCCATTTTCACTAGAGACAGTTACTCTTTATATGCCATCAGTTATCTCCTCTTTGGTCGTTATACCAATTATTCTAATAGCTAGACTATATAAACAGACCATGTGGGGGTTCTTTGCGGCACTTTTAGGGAGTATTACATGGAGTTATTATAATCGAACCATGACAGGGTATTATGATACAGATATGTTCTCTGCTATGTCTCCTATGTTTATTCTATTTTTCTTGTTAAAGAGTACAGTTGATTTCAATCTTCGCTCTGCTCTATATGCAAGTTTGGCGATTGTTGTCTATCCATTTTTATATGACCAAGGGTTAGCAATTGTCTATGGAATGGGAATAATATATGCACTGTATATGGTTTGGTATCATAGAGAATCATCTGTTACTTATTCATCTCTAATTTTAGTATTTATCTCACTTATGCCTTTGGCAGTTGAGAAACCTTTTAACTACTTGGTTCACTTTGTAATACTACTGATTGTCTACTCTTTCTTGAAAAAAGATGATATAAAAAAAGAGAATCTAATGATAGCTTCGGCTATTCTACTTGTTCTATTTCTAATTTTAGGTAATGTTTTTGGGCTAATATGGGCAAAAGTCTTCTCTTATGTAACGACAGGAACAAGTGAAGATGGATTGCACTTTTATGCTGTAAACCAAACAGTGAGAGAGGCTGGACATATCTCTTTTGCTACCTTTTCCAATCGTATTTCAGGCTCTGGTATTGGACTACTTTTAGCCACTATTGGTTATGTGATTTTAGTGATACGTCACAAAGCTTTTATCTTGGCTCTGCCTTTGGTGGGTATTGGTATATTTGCTCTATTTGGTGGACTTAGATTTACAGTATATGCTGTACCTATTGCCTCTATGTCTGCTGTATATCTATTTTGGCTTATTGCTCAAATTACCGTAAAAGAGAAACTTTTTCAATATCTTTTTATGGGACTTATGACAGTCGGGCTTATTATTCCTAATATTATTCATATTGTTGAGTATGCTGTACCAACTGTATTTACAAAAGAAGAGGTAAAAGATTTAGTTAAACTAAATGATATTGCAAGTCCAAAAGATTATACTTTGTCGTGGTGGGATTATGGGTATCCTATCTGGTACTACTCCGATACATCTACACTAATAGATGGTGGAAAGCATGATAATGATAACTTTATTATCTCTAAACTTATGTTCTCTACTTCACCTACACAGGTAGCTAATCTTAGTCGTTTAGCAGTTGAGACCTATGTTGATAGTAACTTCTCTATTGTGGCAAATAAGCTTTTCTCTACAAAAGAGAATCCTAAAAAGCTTCTAACAGCACTAAAGAGTCCTGACTATAAACTACCAACTAAGACAAGAGATGTATTTCTCTTTATGCCATATAAGATGATGCGTATCTTTCCAACAGTTGGGGTTTTTGGTAATCTTGATTTGTTAACAGGAAAAAAACAGAGAAAGATTATATTTTATCCTACCTCCGTAGCTAGTCAACGTGGCTCAAAAGTGATTTTGAATAATGGAATTGTTTATGATATGGCTACAGGTGTGCTAAATATCGGTTCAGAAGAGGCAAAGGTTAACCGTTTTGATGTTGTGGAGTATAGACCAAATGGTAAGAGTATAGATGAATCTACAGTAAATCATATAGATGGTACACTCTGTGTGGTATTTATGAAAAGTTATAATAGTTTTGTTGTAATGGATAAAGAGACATACAACTCTGCTTATGTACAGATGTTTATGCTTGATAAGCATGACAAAAATCTCTTTGATTTAGTTGTATCTTCACTATATGGCAAGATATATAGAGTAAAAAAGTAGTAGAAGATGAGTATTTGGGGGCGAATATTTAAGCGAATTTTTGATATATCTTTTGCACTTTTTGGAATTATTACAACTTGGTGGATTATGCTTATAGCATTAATTATAGCTTCTATAGAGACAAGAAGTTTTGGTCTCTTTCTTCAACGCCGTGTGGGTAAAGATGCCAAAATATTTAGAGTATTCAAGATAAAAACAATGAGAGAGTTAGCAGGAGTAGATAGCACAGCTACAACCTCCACTGACCCACGTATTACAAAGAGTGGTAGCTTTTTCAGAAGAACAAAAATAGATGAGCTTCCTCAATTTTTCAATGTACTCTTTGGAAGTATGAGTTTTGTAGGACCTAGACCAGATGTTGAGGGTTATGCAGATAAACTAGAGGGAGAGGATAGAGTTATTCTCTCTATTAGACCAGCTATTACAGGCCCTGCTTCTATAAAGTATAAAAATGAAGAGGAGATATTGGCTAAACAGACTAATCCTCAAAAGTATAACGATGAGATTATATGGGTTGATAAAGTTAAGATAAATAGAGCCTATATTGAAAATTGGTCATTTATGGGTGATATTAGATATATTATAAAAACATTAACAGGATAGAGTAATGCAGAAGCGACTATTTTTATCTCCACCTCATATGAGTGGTAGAGAGCAGGAGTATATATCCGAAGTATTTAAGAGCAACTACATAGCACCACTTGGAGCTTTTGTAGATAGATTTGAAGAGAGTATAAAGAGCTATACAGGAGCATCTCACGCCTTAGCTATATCCTCTGCTACAGCAGGATTACACTTGGCTCTTAGAGTATTGGGTATTGGTAAAGATGATTTAGTTTTAACTTCATCTTTTACCTTTATAGGTTCAGTATCTGCTATTTTGTATCAAGGGGCTAAACCTGTTTTTATTGATAGTGATGAGAGTTGGAATATCAGCCCTATTTTACTAAAAAAAGCTATAAAAGAGCTACCTAAAAAACCAAAAGCACTTATTATCACTCATCTATATGGACAAGTTGCAAAGCTTGATGAGATTGTGGCTATCTGTAGAGAGGAGAGTATCTATCTGATTGAAGATTCTGCTGAATCTTTAGGGGCTAGTTATCGAGGAAAGCAGAGTGGAACATTTGGTGATTTTGGGGTTTATAGTTTTAATGGAAATAAGATTTTAACTACAAGTGGTGGTGGTATGCTAGTTAGTGAAAATGAGGAGTGGATAGAAAGAGCTAAGTTTCTCTCTACACAAGCCAAAGAGCCATATCTTCACTATCAGCATGAGGAGTATGGATATAACTACCGTATGAGTAATGTTCTAGCATCCATTGGTGTTGCACAGATGGAGGTTTTAGATGATAGAGTTAAACGAAAAAGAGAGGTTTTTGAGTTTTATAAAAAAGAGTTATCTATGATAGATGAGATATCTTTTATGCCTGAAATAGATGGAAGTAGAGGAAATAGATGGCTAACTACTCTAATATTTGAAAAAAAAGACCCTATCGCTATTATCAAGGCATTAGAAGATGTAAATGCAGAGAGTAGACCACTATGGAAACCTATGCATCTTCAACCACTCTTTTCTGATAGTTTAGCATTTGTAGATGGTTATTCAGAACAAATATATAGGTACGGTATATGTCTACCCTCTCCAACTGCTACAACAAATGAAGAGCTTATGCGTGTTATAAAGGTAATAAAACAGTATGTCAATAGATAATTTTTTTCAACCAACAAACAGTAAACGAACACTATTTTTTATGCTAATAGATATCGTTATCTCCTTTTCTACTATTATCTTTGCCTATCTATTAAGATTTAGTTTTAATATACCCATAGAGTATATATCAGGTATGGTAAAGATGTTAATAATATTAATTCCTCTTAAAATATTATTTTTATATCTATTTAAAATATACTTTATAGCTTGGCGTTTTTTTGGTCTAAATGAGTATAAGAGAATTGTTACATCTCATTTTGTAGTATATCTTATCTTTACAGCTGTAGTTTTTCTATTCTATAAAGCACTTATTCCATTTCCTCGTTCTGTTATATTGATAGATTTATCACTTTCACTATTTTTTATAGGTTTTATAAGAGTATCAAAACGACTCTATCTGGAGCGTTCTAGTGATAAACTAAAGAAAAATATGTTGATTGTTGGAGTCAATGACAGAGCTACCCATCTTATTAAGAGTGCTGTAAGAGGTGATATAGAGTATCATCCTGTTGCCTTAATTTCGGAGGATAAAAGTAGTATAGGAACATATTTTTCAAATATTAAAGTCTATAATCAACTAGATTTGACAGATTTAATAAAAAGATTTGAGGTAGAGAGTGTTGTCCTAACCGAAAAATTGGAGCAAAAAGAGCTAGATTATCTATTTACTGTTTTAAACCTAGCAGGAATAAAAGAGATAAAACAGATGCAGATGTTTGAGGATGATACGCCTAAACTATCTGATATATCTATAGAGGATTTATTGGCAAGGAAACCACAAGATTTAGATAGATTAAGTATTGCTAACTTTATTATTGGCAAAGTTGTAATGATAACAGGAGCAGGAGGAAGTATAGGTTCAGAACTATCTAGGCAGGTCAAGATGTTTGGTGCAAAGCAGATAATTTTGCTAGATAATTGTGAATATAATCTATATGCTATTAATGAGGAACTAAACCATCATAATAGCATCTGTGTTATGCAAGATGTTAAAAATAGAGAGCTTTTAGCTAAAACTTTTGCACTATATCAACCAGATATTCTACTTCATGCTGCAGCTTATAAGCATGTGCCTCTATGTGAAGAGAATATCAAAGAGGCTATAGATAATAATGTTACTGGAACAAAAAATATCATAGATTTATCTGTAGAGTATCATGTAAAAAAAGTGGTATTAATCTCTACTGACAAGGCAGTTAGACCAACTAATGTAATGGGAGCTACTAAGCGTATTTGTGAACTTTATGCTCAATCTATTCCATCATATGAGACTGAGATTGTAGCAGTTAGATTTGGAAATGTTTTGGGTAGTTCAGGTTCAGTTATTCCAAAATTTACATCTCAAATAGAGAGAGGTAAGAACCTAACAGTAACTCACCCTGAGATTACAAGATACTTTATGATGATACCTGAAGCATGTCAGTTAGTACTTCAAGCATCCTCTATTGCCAAAGGTAGAGAGATTTTTATCTTGGATATGGGAAAACCAATCAAGATTATGGATTTGGCAAAGAGGATGATAGAGCTATCGGGTAGAGATGATATAGAGATAGAGATAACAGGACTTAGAGCAGGAGAGAAGCTATATGAGGAGTTACTGATAAATGAGGCTGACTTAAAGACAGAATATAGCTCTATTATGGTGGTTCAAGATATTCCATCTCCTTATGAGATACTATTGGAAAAGATAGAGAGATTGGAAAATAGTGAAACAAATTTAATTGAGACGCTTAAAGAGATAGTACCTGAGTTCAACCACCAAAGGAATTGATAAAATGGATGTATATAATATAGTAAAAGAGGTCTTTGCAATTGAGTCTAAGGCAATCTCTAAATTAGCAGATAATCTAACTGATGATTTTGAAAAAGCCGTAGAGGATATATTGAAATGCAAAGGTAAGCTCATAATTTCAGGAATGGGTAAATCAGGGATTATTGGTAAAAAGATAGCTGCAACTTTGGCAAGTACAGGAACACCAAGCTTTTTTCTACATCCTGGAGAGGCTTATCATGGTGATTTGGGTATGGTAGGTGTAGATGATATTATTCTACTTATCTCAAACTCTGGTGAAACTGATGAGATATTAAAACTTATCCCCTTTCTAAAATCTCAAAAAAATATTATATGTGCAATGAGTAAAAATCCAAACTCCACACTTGCTAAAAATGCTACATACCATTTTAATATTAGAGTAGAGAGAGAGGCGTGTCCACTACAGTTAGCACCAACCTCCTCTACCACTGCTACTTTGGTAATGGGTGATGCTTTAGCTGTAGCTCTTATGAGACTTAGAGGTTTTGAGGAGCAGGACTATGCACAGTTTCATCCAGGTGGCAGTCTAGGCAGAAGACTGCTCACAAAAGTAGAGGATGTAATGAAATCCAATAACCTACCAAAAGTACTACTTCATGATAATATTAAAACCATCATACAGACCGTATCAGAAGCAAAAATGGGTTTAGTTGTAGTTATGGATGGAGAAAAAATAGTAGGTATTGTCACAGATGGTGATATCAGAAGAGCAATGGAGGAGAGTCAAGAGCAGTTTTTCTCACTACAAGCCAAAGAGCTTATGAGTTTCAATCCAAAAAGCATAGACAGAGGTTCAAAACTAACCTTAGCACAAAAAATGATGACACAATACAAAGTAAACTCTCTTTTAGTTTGTGATAATAGTAAACTAGTTGGCATCATTCAAATTTATGATTTGGGGATATAAGTAGTACTCTATTTGTTTAGATTTAACATCCCCAATGCCAAATAAATTAAGGAGAATAGATGATAGTAAAGAAAGAGGAAGCTAAAATTATCACAGAGTTGATAAAGGAGCTATTTACAACTTATGATTTTGAGTCTGAAGAGTATGAGGGATGGATTATTCCAAATGGTAGTGATTATGCTATGAAAGGGTATTGGTATCCTACTGCTACTACCAATGCAGGACAGTTGACAATTGAGGTTTTTATTAACTCTGAGATGATTATAGTAGAGAGTTTTTCAGGTATTGGAGATAGTGACAAAGAGAGACTAAAAAATGCTTTTTCTAGTTTTGTTCATCATGATTTTTCGGTTATGTTACTATCTATTTGGAAAAAAGAGTCTCAAACTATAACAGAGGAGCGTTGGGAGATTGGAGAGGAGAGTTATGTGGCATATATAGGCTCTCATGGTATCTTAAACTATGATAGAGAGAAGAGTTTGGAGATTCCATCTAGTTATAGAGAGAGGATTAAAACAATTATTTCTAAAGAGGTATTGGAAAAAGAGTTTCACTGGTTTACATTTTTTTATGCAAATCTAAATGGATTGGATAGTTCAGCAGAGGTTATAAAAGATAATATAAAATGTATATCAGGAGAGAAATCACTAAAAACATTACCTTGGAAACGAAGTAATCACTACTACGCTGTTCGTCAATTTGTGCTTTTAAAAAAGATATAAAAGCACTGTATGATAGGAGATTTATTTTTTTATCTCCGAATCATTATTATCCTCTTGGTTCTCTTCTCCACCACCAGCCATCCAAAATTTACCTAGCATCATCGCGGCAACCGTACCAATAACAACAGCATATACAACCCATGGTTCTCTCATAATCTACCTTTATATAATTAATTAGACATTTTCGAGGCTAAAGCCATCGTTTCCTAGTTTTTTGAAAAGTCTATTGTAATATGATAGTTAAAGAGATGTTAAAAGGAGATTAAGAGAACTCCCATCATCTTGATGGGAGAAACGAAAGAAGATACTTATAAAGATATGAATACTCTTTAACTATCTTTATCTTCATTTTCTGTAAAAACAATATTATCCATGTCTACCATACCAGTTCCAACTGGGATAAGACGACCGATAACAACATTCTCTTTTAGGTCTTCAAGTGTATCAACAGTACCTGCAATAGATGCAGAGGTCAATACCTTTGTAGTATCTTGGAATGAAGCAGCAGAGATAATACTATCTGCACCAACAGCTGCTCTTGTAATACCAATAAGAAGTGGTTCAGCAAGAGCTGGTTCACCTGAAAGTCTAATAACTTTTTTATTTTCAGCAGAGAATTTACGTTTAGAAATCAAATCACCTGCAATAAACTTACCATCTCCTGCATCAATAACTTTTACCTGTCTCATCATTTGAGATACAATAATCTCAATATGTTTATCAGAGATATTAACCCCTTGTCTACGGTAAACTTTTTGAACCTCTTCGACTATGTATTCATAGAGTGCTTTTTCACCTAGTGCCATAAGGATATCATGACTTGATACTGTACCATCTGTTAACATCTCACCTGTGTGTACAAAGTCACCCTCACTTACCACAACTGTTCTCTGCTTATCTACAAACTGCTCTACAGGGTCACCATATGCAGGTGTAATAATAATACGTTTTTTACCTCTAAGTGGCTTACCAAACGCTACAGAACCTGTAATTTTTGCAATTAAAGCAGGGTCTTTTGGTCGTCTCGCTTCAAATAGCTCTGATACTCTTGGAAGACCCGAAGTGATATCGCTTGATTTTTGAGCCGCTTTTGGTGTTTTTGCAATAATATCTGCAATCTGTACCTCAGCACCATCTTGAACAAAGATAGCAGTTTTTGGTTCTAGTGAATATGTAATTAACTCATTATCACTAGTTGCCAATACAATAGCTGGTTTGTATGTAGCAGGAATATACTCATTTAGGGCTAGTCTACTTGTACCTGTAAGCTCATCAAACTGCTCAACAACTGTAACACCTGGAATAATATCTTCAAACTTAACAACACCATTAGACTCTGCAATGATTGGCACAGAGTATGGGTCCCACTCTGCAATAACCACTTGATGGTCTGTTTTTGGTTTTGCAATTAAATCACCTCTTGAGACAATGGTATCATCTTGAACTGTAACTATTGAACCCCTAGCGATATAGTGTCTAGCTGCCTCTCTATCATTCTCATCAACGATAACTGCAAACAGACCTTTCTCTTTAACCTGCTCATTCTCTTTTATAGTGTTAATTCTCTCGATATAGTCACCTTTTAACAAGAAGAATTTCACTTTACCTCTTGCATCAACATGAATATTTTGAGTAATAGGAGAACCATCTTCAACTTTTAGCTCACTTGCAAATGGAATACGGTTTGGTACAGACCAAGCCTCTTTAATCACCTCAACAATAGAGTCACCCTCTTCGATAACATCACCGTTCTCATATGGAAGATAGAGCTTACCATCAACTTTTCCACCAACACCTGCTAGTTCATTAGTCTTAGCAAGGTCATTCTTTCTTAGTGTATATTTCTGCTCTCTTGCACCTTGTTGAATACTAAGAATAACTTCATCATGTGAATGGATAATAGATACTCTACCACGTGTCAAAGATTTTACCTTAGGCTCAACAAGAAGAACACCTGCGTTTCTTCGGTTAGATACTAGAAGTTTACCCTCTGAGTTTTTGTTAACATTAAGGTTATAGTAACGGATGAACCCCTCTTTTTTGGCAATAACTTGACGCTCCTCTTTACCAGCAGTAGCCGTACCACCTGTGTGGAATGTACGAAGTGTAAGCTGAGTTCCAGGCTCACCAATAGATTGAGCAGCAACAACACCAACTGCCTCACCTGTTTTTACAATTTTATTCTCTGCCATGTTAAGACCGTAACATTTTGCACAGATACCTTTTGGTGCTTTACAGGTTACAGATGTTCTAATATTTACAGAACGCACACCTGCTTCAGTGATTAATCTACCCAATGGCTCATCAATCATTGTACCCTCACTTACTAACACCTCTGAGGTGATAGGGTCGATAATATCTTGCGAAATTACACGACCATATACTCTATCTGCTAATGGTTCAATAAGCTCATTACCAACTAAAATATCAGAAACATCTACACCCTCATGTGAACCACAATCATGCATAATAACTTTAACATTTTGAGCAACATCAATAAGCTTTCTTGTCAAGTAACCAGCACTTGCTGTCTTCATAGCTGTATCGGCAAGTCCTTTTCTAGCTCCGTGTGTTGAGATAAAGTACTCTAGTACGTTTAGACCCTCACGGAAGTTTGAGGTAATTGGTGTTTCAATAATAGAACCATCTGATTTTGCCATTAGACCCCTCATTCCTGAAAGCTGTCTAATTTGAGCCGCTGAACCCCTAGCACCTGAATCTGCCATCATGTGAACGGAGTTAAATCCATCTTTATCAACTTTAATCAGTGCCATAAGTTCACTTGCCACTGTGTTGTTGGTATCTGTCCAGATATCAATAATTTTATTGTAACGCTCTTGCTCTGTCAAAAGACCTTTTGCAAACTGCTTTTGAATCTCAACAACTTGCTCTCTTGCTTTAATAACTGTTGGCTCTTTACCTTTAGGAACTTTGATATCATCAATAGAGATAGATACTCCTGATTTTGTTGCAAATTTAAATCCTAAATCTTTTAAATCATCCAAGAAAGTAGAGGTGTAAGAGATACCACTTTTCGCATAGATATAATCAACTAATCCAGCGATATCTTTTTTCTTCATAATCTTATTCCAGTAAGATTGAGGAACATAATCAGGAATAATATCATTTAAAATAACTCTACCTGCTGTAGTTTTAACAATTTTACCATCAATAAGAGTTCTGATTCTTGCATTTAAATCCAAGCTTCCCTGCTCATTGGCAATTACTACCTCATCTACATTTGCAAATAGTTTATGCTCACCAACTACATCTCTTTTTTCTAAGGTCAAATAGTAGAGACCCAAAATCATATCCTGAGATGGTACAGCAATCGCTTTACCTGATGCAGGAAGAAGAATATTCATGGAACTTAGCATCAAAATCTTAGCCTCTGCAATAGCTTCTGATGATAAAGGAATATGAACAGCCATCTGGTCACCATCGAAGTCGGCGTTGAACGCAGCACAAACTAGTGGGTGAAGCTGAATCGCTTTTCCATCAATAAGCTTTGGGTGAAACGCTTGAATCGAGAGTTTATGCAGTGTTGGTGCACGGTTAAGTAACACAGGGTGACCCTCAACTACATCTTCCAAACACTCCCAAATCTCATTTGCTTTTGTCTCAATCATCTTTCTAGCTTGTTTAAGAGTTGTAGCATATCCACGCTCTTCAAGTTTTGCCATAACGTGTGGTTTAAATAGCTCAATTGCCATCTTTTTAGGCAATCCACACTCATCCATCTTAAGGCTAGGGCCTACAACAATTACAGAACGTCCAGAGAAGTCAACTCTTTTTCCAAGCAAGTTCTGTCTAAATCGCCCCTGCTTACCTTTAATTACCTCTGAAAGTGATTTAAGTGGTCTCTTGTTTGCACCCTTTACAGAGTTTCCTCTTCTACCATTATCAAAAAGTGCATCAACAGACTCTTGAAGCATTCTCTTTTCATTTCTAACGATAATTTCAGGAGCATCAAGCTCTATTAGTCTCTTAAGTCTTTGGTTTCGGTTGATAACTCTTCTGTAGAGGTCATTGACATCAGAGACAGCAAACTTACCACCATCAAGGCTAACAAGTGGTCTAAGGTCAGGTGGCATAACAGGTAGAATAGTCAACATCATCCACTCTGGTCTATTTCCTGAATCCAAGAATGACTCAATAACTTTTAGACGTTTAATAATAGTTTTTCTTTTTGCTTCTGATTTTGTAGCTTGGATATCCTCTTTTAGTTGAGAAAACATCTCTACTAAATCCAAATCAGCCAAAAGCTCTTGAACAATCTCTCCACCCATTCTAGCATCAAGACCAGACTCTGGGAAACGCTTAGTAATAGATTGATACTGCTCTTCGTTTAGAACATCAAACTTAGAAAGAGGTGTAACACTTTCACTATCATAAGATGCAAAACCTGGGTCTTTTACTATATATGCTTCGTAATATAGTACACGCTCTAAATCTTTCATCTTAACACCTAAAAGTGTACCAATTCTTGATGGAAGTGAGCTAACATACCAAATATGAGCAACAGGTGCAACTAAATCAATATGTCCCATTCTGTTTCTTCTTACTTTCATAGTTGTTACTTCAACACCACACTTCTCACATACAACACCTTTGTATCTCATCTTTTTGTACTTACCACAAAGACACTCATAATCTCTTACAGGTCCAAATGTCTTAGCACAAAAAAGTCCATCTCTTTCAGGTTTTAATGTACGATAGTTGATAGTTTCAGGCTTTTTAACCTCTCCATAACTCCATGAACGTACTTTCTCAGGACTAGCAACACGCAAACGCATTGCTAAAATATCCATCGGTCTATCTTCTGATGTTAAATCAATAGGGTGTAAACCGTCTAAAAAATTACTCATTATGCTTCTCCCTTATCTGTTTTTATCTCTTCTTTATCTTTCTCAAAAAGGTCAACATCAAGCCCCAATGCTTGAAGCTCTTTTGTAAGTACAAACATAGTTTCAGGTACACCTGATTCTGGCACAGACTCACCTCTTGTAATAGCTTTATATGCTCTTGTACGTCCATCAACATCATCTGACTTAATTGTTAACATCTCTTTAAGAATATGTGCCGCACCATAAGCCTCTAATGCCCAAACTTCCATCTCTCCAAATCTCTGTCCACCAAATAGTGCTTTACCACCAACTGGCTGTTGTGTTACAAGAGAGTAAGGTCCTGTTGAACGTGCATGAACTTTCTCATCAACCAAGTGGTGAAGTTTAAGCATATACATATAACCAACGTTTACACGCTCAATCATCTTCTCACCTGTCTTACCATCATACAATACAGTCTTACCATCAGCATCCATTTTAGCAAGTTCAAAGAGTCTGTCAAACTCCTCTGCATTTGTTCCCTCAAATACAGCAACACCAAATTTTACACCATTTGCCCAATCTCTTGCATATACAAGTAACTCTTCATCAGTTAGTTTCTCTAGTGTCTCTTTTGCATTCATAAGTTTAGCAACATCAGCAATCTCTGTCATTTTAGCTCTAAGGTCACTAATCATTGTCTCTTTTTGCTCATCAAACATACCTTGAATCTGCTCACCTAGCTTTTTACCAATTTGACCCAAGTGAACTTCCAAAATCTGTCCGATGTTCATACGAGATGGTACTCCTAGTGGGTTAAGAATAATATCAACAGTCTTTCCATCTTTAGTATATGGCATATCTATTTCAGGAACAATATTAGAAACAATACCTTTGTTTCCGTGTCGTCCTGCCATCTTATCTCCAACTTTTAGTTTACGCTTAGTTGCCACATAAACTTTTACAAGTTTGGTTACACCATTTGGTAAGATATCATCTTTTTCCAAGATATGAAGCTTCTCTTCGAGTGCATCTTTTAATTTCTTTTTTTGACGTTGAAAATAGCTTTTAGTTGAATTGAATTCACTCTCAATAGATTCATCATAAGCTTGAACAACTGATTTAAGAGCAAATCTATTTACCCCTGCAATCACCTCTGCATCAACATAATCACCAGCCTTATACTCTGTGTCTGATATAGTAACATTTGATACCAATTGGGATTTAGAAAGAAGTGCTGCAATTCTAAGTGTCTCTTCTCTATCTATCATTAATAGTTTATCATGATGCTCTGCATCAAGCACAGCTTTTTCCTCTTCATATGATTGAACAGCTCTGCTATCTTTCTCTTGACCCTTTTTAATAAAGACCTTAACATCAACAACCACACCCTCCATAGAGGCAGGACAGTATAGAGATTTATTTACAACATGACCAGCTTTTTCACCAAAAATAGCACGAAGTAGTCTCTCCTCTGGAGTTGGTTTAATCTCACCTTTTGGAGATACTTTACCAACCATAATCATACCTGGCTTGATATGTGTACCAACTTTTACAATTCCACTCTCATCAAGGTGAGTTAGCTCATCTTCACGGATATTTTGTATATCTCTTGTAATCTCTTCTGTACCATGCTTAAGCTCACGAGCTTCAATCTCTTTTTCATAAGTATGCACAGAGGTAAAAGTATCCTCTCTTAGAATCTTCTCAGAGATAATAATCGCATCTTCGTAGTTATATCCATACCAAGGCATAAACGCAACCATTGCATTTTTACCAATAGCAAGTTCTCCCATATCCATGTTAGGACCATCGGCAATTACTTGACCAACTTTTACCACATCACCAAGTTTTGCTGTTGGAGATTGAGTAAAGGTAGTATTTTGGTTAGTACGCATATTTTTTTCCATTGGATAATGGTCAATATATACTCCACCCTCATCTTCACCTAAAATATAGATGTTTTTAGAGTCAACTTTCTCTACACGCCCTGCTCTTTTTGCCTTTACAGACTCCCAAGCATCACGACTTACTATAGCCTCCATACCTGTACCAACTACTGGTGCATCTGTCTTAAGAAGAGGTACGGCTTGACGTTGCATATTTGAACCCATCAAAGCACGGTTAGCATCATCATGCTCCAAGAAAGGAATAAGAGCCGCAGCTGAACCTGAAACCATTAGAGGAGAGATATCAATCAAAGTAACTTTTTTTGTCTCATTTAATAGAATCTCACCATTACATCTAGTCTCGATAAGCTCTTCAACGATTGTTCTATTTTCAACCTTAGTTGAGGCAGGAGCAATAACCAAATCCTCCTCTTGTGTTGCAGTTAAATATACAATCTCCTCTTGGATAACACCATCAATAACTTTGTTATAAGGTGCTTCTATAAATCCAAGCTCATTTACTTTTGCATAAGTAGCAAGGGTATTGATAAGACCAATATTTTGTCCCTCTGGAGTCTCAATTGGACAGATACGACCATAGTGAGTTGGGTGAACATCCCGAACCTCAAAACCTGCTCTCTCTTTAACAAGACCACCCTCACCAAGAGCTGAAAGTCTTCTTTTGTGTGTTACTTCTGATAGTGGGTTAGTTTGGTCCATAAACTGAGACAACTGACCTGACGAGAAGAACTCTAAAATAGTATTTGTAATCATTTTAGAGTTTACCAAATCATGAGGCATAAGCTCATCTAGTTGACCTGAAAGAGTAGTCATCTTGTCACGAATCGCTTTTTGCATCTTGGTAAGACCGTTATAAAGCTCATTTCCTAGAAGCTCCCCAATGGCTCTAATTCTTCTGTTTCCAAGGTGGTCTCTATCATCAATATGACCTGAACCATTTTTAACTTTACTAAGATATTTAACTGTATGGATAATATCATCAGCAGTCATAACAGTTACATACTCTGGAACATGAAGACCCAATTTATGGTTCATCTTCATACGTCCAACTTTTGTTAAATCATATCTCTCTGGGTCAAAGAATAGCTGTCTTAGGAAATTTTTGGCAGCCTCTGGAGTTACAGGTTCACCAGGTCTCATAACTTTATAGATACGGATGGCTGCTAGTTGATTCTCATCTTCTATCTCTTCTGTCTGCTTAAGAAGTCTAAGTGCCTCTTGGTCTGCGATAAATGATTTAATAATTGAGTCATCAGCACCCTCTTCTAAGTCATTAGCAATCAAGAAACTATCAACTCCTGAGTCGATAATCTTTTTTAATCTAATCTCATCAAGAGCAGTTACGACATCATATAGAACCTCTCCACTCTCTTGGTCAATAATTGGAGTAGATAGGTGTCTCTCAATTAGAACTTCTAAAGGATACTCAACCCACTCTAAACCTTCGTCTATCAACTTTTGAGCTTTTTTCTTGGTTAAACGTTTTGCAGCAGCAACTACAATATTACCATCAAGGTCACGAACCTCATAAGGTGCTCTTGTGGCAAACTCTTGTACGGAAAATCTAGTAGCAAATCTATTATCTTTTACAAAAATCTCTTTTGAGTTATAGAATAGCTTCATGATATCCTCTTTTGCATAGTCCAATGCTCTAAAGAGAATAGTTACAGGTATTTTTCTTCTTTTATTAATTCTTGCATATAGAATATCTTTTGCATCATACTCAAAGTATAACCATGAACCTCTATCTGGAATAATTTGTGCAGAGTATATAAGCTTATTCTCAACTGTTGTAGCCTCTTCTTCTTTAAAGATAACACCAGGCGAACGGTGAAGTTGATTTACAACAACACGCTCAACACCATTAATAATAAATGAGGTTCTGTCTGTCATTAGAGGGATATCTCTAACATATACTGCTTGTTCTTTTATCTCTTTTGGGTCAAGCTTCTCACCTGTTTTTTCATCTCTATTCCAAATGGTCAAAGAGATGTTCATTTTTAGTGATACCGAGTAGGTTAATCCACGTTCCATACACTCACGAATAGTATACTTTGGCTGAACAATATCTGAGCCTTTGTACTCTAATGTTAATCTATTTTGATGGTCATTTAAAGGAAAAACTGAACGAAATACTTTTTCAATGGTTGATTCTGTTCTATTTTTAGAATCTATCATTAAAAAGTCATCATATGATTTTTGTTGTAGTTGAAGTAGGTTAGGAACAGCAATCTGTCTAGGGGTCTTAGAGAAATCGACTCGAAGTCTATTTCCAGAATATAAAGAATTTAACATGGGCAAACCTTATTATAGTTATGTTAATTAAGAATGTATAGATATACGAAAAAACTATTGCACAATAGCTTATATATATAGCTAAAAATTTTATCTATTATTATAATATATTGATTTTATACCGTCACTAAGACAATACAAGAGTTATAATCCACTGTTACTAATGCAGTAGAAGAAAGGGTCGAAATATTAATTTTAAAGATACCCACAAGGGGTATCTCTACGAAAAAATCGTAGGGTCAAGTCTGACCTATTTAAGCTCACAAGAAGCACCAGCTTCTTCGATTTGTTTTTTAATCTCTTCAGCTTCATCTTTAGAGATACCCTCTTTAAGAGTTGTTGGTACATCTTCAACAGCACCTTTAGCCTCTTTAAGTCCAAGACCTGTAATAGCTCTTACAACTTTAATAGCGTTGATTTTTTTAGCTCCAGCATCAGTAAGAACTACATCAAACTCTGTCTGCTCTTCAACTGCTTCTGCTACTGCTCCACCAGCTACTACAGTAGCTTGTGCAGATACACCAAATTTCTCTTCAAACTCTTTAACTAACTCTGAAAGCTCTAATACTGACATGTTTGAGATAAACTCTAAAACATCTTCTTTAGTTGTTGCCATTTTTTTTCCTTTTAATTATTCTTTAAAATTTTTAATTTTTCTCTTGGAATCGGAGGCTTCAGCCCCGAATATCACGAGGCTAAAGCCATCGTTTCCAATCTCTACGCTTCTTCTTCTAACTTTTCAGCTAACGCACTCATACCAATTGTAAAGTTTTGCACTGGTGCATTCCAAACATTAAGTAACATACCAAGAAGTTCATCTCTACCTGGAAGTTTAGCCATCGCTTCAATTGTTGCAAGGTCTGCAACTTTTGATTCAATTACTCCAGATTTAATTGAGAAGTTATCTTTATTTGCAATAGCAGATTTATCAGCTACTTTACAAGTAGAAATTTGGTCTTCACCCCAAATAAAGATATTTGTATCTACAAGTTCCATCTCTTCACAGTCTGCATTTTTAAGTGCAATTCCTGCTAATGTGTTTTTGATAACACGAACTTGTACATCATTTTCTCGTGCTAATGCTCTAACACCCTCTAATGCTTCAACAGTCATACCTTTGTAATCACAAACGATTACTGCACCCTGTTCGGCAAAAGCAGTGCTTAATTCAGCAACAATAGCCTCTTTTTCAGTTCTAGTCATTTTTTCTCCTTTCGACCTCTAAAAGGGTGGTTTTTACCAACAAACTCTTTTGGGAGTTTTATATTAAGCTTTCGCCCCTATTATCTTTAGTCTAGATTAATTATGCCAAGCATAAAGGAAAAGATATTCTCTCTCGTTCCCACCGAGACGATGGGAACGAACAGACAAATATCCTAAGCTTTAGGCTTATTTTGCTTTCATATCTAAAAGTTCTGCTGTATCAAGTGTTACAGCTGGACTCATAGTTAAAGACAATGCACCATTTAAGATATATCTACCTTTTGCAGATGCTGGTTTTACTCTGTTTATAGTCTGAATAAAAGTCTCTAAATTCTCTTTAATCTTATCAGCACCAAAACTTACTTTACCAATACCAGCGTGAATATTACCTTTTTTATCAGTTCTAAAGTTAACTTTTCCACCTTTAGCTTCAGTAACAGCTTTTGTTACATCCATAGTAACTGTTCCAGTTTTAGGGTTAGGCATAAGACCTTTTGGTCCTAAAATTCTAGCTACTTTTCCAAGTGTTCCCATCATATTAGGAGTTGCAATTACAGTATCAAAGTTAATTACACCCTCTCTAATCTGCTCAATAAGCTCATCTGAACCAACCAAATCAGCACCAGCAGCTTTAGCTTCATCTGCTTTTTCATCTTTTGCAAATACAGCTACTCTTACAACTTTACCTGTACCATTTGGAAGAACTACTGAACCTCTAAGCATTTGGTCTGCGTGTCTTGGGTCAACATTTAAGTTTAGTGCAATCTCTACAGTCTCATCAAACTTAGCTGATTTTAAATCTCCAAGAAGAGCTGTTGCCTCTTCTACTGAATATTTTTTTTCTACTTCTATTTTCTCTAAGAGCGATGCTCTTTTTTTATTTACTTTTTTTGCCATTTATCTCTCCACGATATAAATCTCCCACTTACTAGTGGTCATTAACTTAATAAAAGATATTACTCAGTAATATCAACACCCATACTTCTACAAGTACCCATAATAATTTTTGATGCCATCTCTTTATCATCAGTATTCAAGTCAGCAATTTTTTTCTCAACAATCTCATCAATTTGAGCTTTTGAAAGTGATGCAACTCTGTTTTTAAGAGGGTTATCTGAACCACTTTTAATATTTGCAGCTTTCATAATAAGCTCAGATGCAGGTGGTTGCTTTGTCTCAAATGTAAAACTTCTATCAGCGTAAACAGTAACTTCAACAGGAATT
>Ga0256828_1000882_pt1 | contig 19440 bp, 14 predicted proteins | sample CV88metaG_FD_185993 | JGI IMG/M metagenome (GOLD analysis project Ga0256828, IMG submission 185993) | Hydrothermal vent microbial communities from East Pacific Rise, Pacific Ocean - CV88 | ecosystem: Environmental > Aquatic > Marine > Hydrothermal vents | place: Pacific Ocean: East Pacific Rise...
GAGTAGGATTCGGTATCCCCTACGACCAGTACCCCACCATCATTGGTACCTGCAATTCCCCCAGCATACTCATCCCGATCCCCACCAAAGGCTTTTTGCCAGATAATCTTACCCTCCAGTGAGAGCTTGGCGACATAGAGATCACGGTCTCCATTGTGGTTAAAGGATTTTCCTGAACCTAAAATCAAAAGATTCCCATCTTTGGCACGAGAGATTGCCATGCCTCGATCCTCTTTGGCTCCTTCGATGAGCTTTCGCCAGATGGTCTGCCCTTTGGCATTGATCCGTGTGACACAGATATCACTACGTTGGGCATTGTAGGATTGACACTCTCCAATGATGGCATTGTCTCCATTCTCCAACATCACAACCCCATGGGCAATATCATCCTCCTCTCCTCCATAGACCTTTTGCCATACGGTTTGGAAGATTGGTTTTTTCTCTGTTTTGGCTTGGGGGGCATCCGCGTAGAGATAGGGGGCTAGAAGCAGTGATGTTAAGATTATTTTACCACATGTTTTTATCATAATTGTTCCTCTTTTTTTAACTCTATTATACGCTATAAGATCTGTTTTTTAGATGATTTTGCTTTTTTTAGATAAATATTTATTATAATATATATGTTGTGTTACTTATAAAATACAAAAAGGATTTATGATGATGAAAATAGCTCTTTTTTTAACAGCTTTACCAAAATAAATAATTAATTTTGATTATATTTTGGATGTTTAATGAAATTATTATATAAAATAAGATAAAGTTATGAATATAAATTACAAAGGAAGTACATTTTATGAAAAAAATAATTGTAATCTCAACACTCACTTCAACCTTACTCTTAGCAACCAACGGAGACAACTTGATCTCTTTGGGGGCTGAATCCCGAGCCATGGGAGGCACGGGTATTGCCATGGGCATGGGAACTGATTCTGTCTTTAAAAACCCTGCTTGGGTGGCGGATATAGAGGGAACCCAAGCAATGTTTGGTGCAACGCTCTTTATGCCTGATGTCAAAGCCTCCAATGGCAATGCCAATGGGCAAGAGGCAAGTAGCAAGGCTGATATGTCACTCATCCCCGCTGTCTCACATGCTGGAAGAATCAATGAAAACTTTGCCTACGGTGTAGGGATGTTTGGGGTCTCAGGGATGGGGGCAGACTATCGCAATGAAAATGGAGCTACTCCCCAAGAGAACAAAGGACTCTCTGACATGAGAACCAATTTCCAATACATGCGTTTTGTGCCAACGATTGCTTATCGTAATGAGAATCTTCGGATAGGTGCGGGGTTGACCTTGGCGTATGGAGCTTTGGATATGTCAGCTGTATTACCGACTGATCCAGCTGATTTCTCAACCTATCATCAGCGTGGTGGGGGAATGAGTGATGATTTTGGATATGGAGCACAGTTGGGAGCGGGGTATTTTGTAACACCAAGTATCTCTTTGGGAGCTTATTATCAAACCGAAGTGACCACCGAGTATGAGAATGTTTTTGATTTTAATATGGATGGACGTTATGATAACCTCAAACTCTCTCAACCAGCGGAGTATGGGGTAGGAATTGGTTATAAAGAGGGTAACATTCGTGCCTCGTTGGATATTAAACAAATCCTTTGGTCTGCAGCTGATGGATATGATGCTTTTGGATGGGATGATCAGACGGTTTACTCTTTGGGACTTGAGTATATGACAGAGAATAAAATAGCTTTAAGAGCTGGGTACTCTCATGCCAACTCACCACTGGACAATGGCGTATTTGATGCAGCCACTGTTGGGGGTGCACCCATGCGGCCTCAGGATGTAACCTATTTTAATATGATGGGATTCCCTGCCATTTCTGAAGATCATATCACTGTAGGACTGGGCTATCAATTAAACCAACAGATTGGTTTTGATTTAGCCTATGTCTACTCTCCTAAAGAGACACTCAACAGCATGAACATGCAAGTGAGTAATGAGCAGAGTTCACTGAGTGGTGCTTTGAAATATAAGTTCGACTAAAACCTCTTATGAGGCGAGCAGGGTATTACTCTCTGCTTTTTTATCAAAACTTCTGAGTATTTTGACAATCTCCTCAATATACTCTTTATTCCCATCATTTTTATTATAAATAAGATAAAACTTTCTAATTAAGGGATTGTTTTTGATACGTGAAATATGCAGTTCATTGTTTTTTAACTCATCCTCAATGGCAAGTTGAGAAACAATGGCAACCGTAGGATTTTCTTTATTAGGTTTTGACCACTTAATACTTTGAATGGCTGCTGTGGCATTGTCAATTTCTGAGAGAGATTTAAAACTTTGATAAGAGAGTCCTAAGTTTTCAAGAAATTTACTAATGACCCTTCGTGTTAAAGAGTCCTCTTTTCGTGCGATCAGTTTGTATTTCTGTATCTCTTCTTTGTTGACAGAGTGTGGAATGGGCATTTTTGAACAGATGACCAATTCATCTTCCATCCACTCTTGATACTCCAATGCTTCATCAAAGAGAGGTGTTTCAATTAATCCTAAGTCAAATCTCCCTTCTTTTACTCCCTCGATAATGGTATCACATGAAGTGATGTTCAAAGAGACCTTTTTGTGAACTTTTTCTCCAATACGTAAGATCGGTTCACCTGGAAGAATATGTGACCCAATGGTATATGAAGCCCCTAGTTTAAAAGATGTTGTGGTCTGTGTTGACATTTGTTTTACCTATAAGAGTTATTATTTTTTATTATAATAACCCTTATAGTTTTAAGAAGTGCTTAATCTTCTTTTTTATCCATCGCTTTAGCATTGTCCATAAGTACAGGAACAAAAAGTAACGAAACAAATACGGCTGCTACAGTTCCAGAGATCAGTGCAACTCCCAATCCACCAAAGATAGGATCTCCCGCAAGAAGAGCAGATCCTAAGATAATGGCAACAGCTGTGAGCATAATAGGCTTGGCTCGCGTAGCTGAAGCAACAGCAATGGCACGTCTCTTCTCTATGTCATGTTCATTGATCAGTCCCATGGCAAAGTCGATGAGTAGGAGTGAGTTTCGCGAACTAATCCCCATAAGGGCAATAAATCCAATCAGGGAGGTTGCGGTTAAGAAGAAGGTCTGTTCAGTAACCAAATCAGCAACCCAGTGTCCCACAATTACCCCGATTAGTGAGAGGAAAGATCCAATCAAAATAATACCACTTAGAGAGAAACTTTTGTAGTAAATAACCAAAAGGAAGAAAATCAGTACCAACGCAGCAATAAAGGCAGCACCTAGATCTCTAAAGGTATCAAGGGTCACTTTCATCTCTCCATCCCAGCGTAATAAAAACTTTTCACCTGTTTTTTTGTCTGTGAGATACAGATCAAACATATAGGTACTAAAATCAGCCTTTTTAACTTCATAGTTTTGGGAAAAAAACTCGATCATCTTCTCTCGTGCATCAAGAAGAGGATAGACCTGAGAGACCATATCGGTCTCAGCAATGACATTAATGATTCGATGAAGATCTTTGTGCATGATCATGGGAGAAGATTTTACCTTTTGTATGTCCACTACCTCCGTTAAAGGAACCATCATTCCTCTTTGATTCATGAGGTTTAAAGAGGTAAGTTTCCCCCGTAAGGCATCTTCACTTTTTTTGTTTAGACGTTTACTTTTGTCACTAAGTACCAAAAATATAGGGATCTGCTCTGCATGATTTTCTGAATTTTTAGTGGCAATGACCATTCCCTCAAAGGCAAGATACAAGATATTGTTAACCTGTTCAATACCCAATCCCGAACGGGCAATTTTTTCAATATTAGGAATGAGCTTATATTTGTCATAGATATCATCCGCCATGATATCTATATCAACCAACCCTTTGGTTTTGGAGAGAATATGAGCAACTTGGAGTGAAATCTCTCGACTCTGTTTAATGTTTTCTCCTTGAACTTCCAGTACAATGGATGCCAATGTTGGAGGACCAGAGGGTTGTTCTACCAATTTAATAACGGTATTGGGTATGATATTAGAACAGGCTTTATCAATAATGGGTCGCAGACGTTGTGTCATGAGAAAGGATGGTTCCTCTCGGTGATGCTTATCTGTTAAGTTGACCGAGATCTCTGCCACATTTTCAGTTCGTTTCATACTTGAACCTTTGACAAGACCTGCATAATCCAATGGAATTCCTTGTGCATAAAAGAGTTCAATGTGTTGAATCTCTTTCTCTTTTCTCAAGATATCACTGATACAGGAGGTGACTCTTTTGGTCTCCTCAATGGAACTTCCCGTAGGGGTATCGACATAAATAGAGTAGGTGTTATCACTTTTCCCTGGTAACATTTTTGCCAATACCAATTTGGTTGGAAACATCATCAGTGAGGCAAAAAAAGCCACAGCTGTTAGGACAATAACCAATGTCTTTTTAACTTTTGAATCTAATATTCTATAGATAAAGTTTTCAAATTTTTTCATCTATTTCTTCCCCTCGCATTCATTGTTTTCTTCTTCCTCTTGTTTATGGTGATGAGGATGTTTATGGACTGGTTTCTTCAAGAGCTTTAAACTCAGATACGGTGTAAAGATATAGGCTACAACCAGTGAGGCAAAGAGTGCCACGGGGACATTGTAGGGAATGGGTTTCATAAATGATCCCATCATCCCCCCAACAAATGCCATCGGTACCATGGTCATAATAATTGCCAAGGTCGCAATGTTGGTAGGGGCTCCTACTTCATCGGTCGCCTCAATAAGCAACTCATCCATCTCTTTATCATCCACATCATGGGCATGAAGGTGTCGGTGTATATTTTCAATAACAATAATCGCAGCATCGACCAGCAGTCCCAAGGAGAGCAAAAAGGCAAAGAGGGTAATTCTGTTCATTGTCTGTCCAGAGATATAAGCGATAAACAGGGTAATTGCCAAAATAGCAGGAACAGAGAAGGTAACAATAATAGACTCTCTCCATCCCAGTGCAAAGATCAGCATTACTGCAATAATAATAATGGTGATAATCAAGTGGTGCATCAACTCATTAACCGCTTCATCTGCACGTACACCATAGTTTCGGGTAACAATATATCCAATTCCCTCTTTGGCAAACTCTGCATCATGCTCTTTGATCATCTCCAAAACATCTTCGGCTACAAATACGGCATTGGTTCCTGCCAATTTTGCAACGGTGAGGGTGACTTGAGACTTGGTGGAGAGTAAGGCTTTAGCATGATCATGATCTTTATGATAGATGATCTCTGCATCCTTGATGTTTTGTTTGTCGATACCCCGTTGAACATTGGCAACATCTCGTAGATAGATGGGGGACCCCATGTAGTTGGCAACCATGACATTCTTAACATCTTCTACACTGTTGATGGCATTGGAAATTCCAAAAATTACCAGTTTCCCATTGTTGGTGCGATCTTTAACATCAGGTACACTTACCGCAAGGGATTGGATGGCTTTCATAAGTTGTCCCATAGAGAGGTGATAGGCTGAGAGCCTGCCCATATCCACTTCAACATTGAACTGTTCTTTGTGATCACCTTGCAGGGTAGTTTTTGCCACATTTTTAATGGCATTGACCTTGTATTGGATGGCTTTAACCCGTTCCGTGAGTTCCGTAGTGGAGATGTTAGCACCCTCTTTTTTGTAAAAGGCAATACTCATAATAGGAACATCAATATCAATATCAAAGGGTTTAATAAGTGGTTGCATCACCCCTTTGGGCATGTGATCCATGTTTTGCATGACTTTATCATAAAGTTTGAGGTTAGAATCCTCTCGGTTCTCTCCAATATAATACATGACATTAACAATACCCACATTGTCCATGGCCATACCATAGATATGTTCAATCCCTTGAATCTCTCTTAATTTTCTCTCCAAAGGTTTAACAATGATATTCTCAACTTCAGCAGGTGTGGCACCAGGCATCGCCACGATAACTGCACCACCAGAGATGGCAATTTGTGGATCCTCTTCTCGGGGCATGGTAGTGAGTGCAATCCATCCTAGGGCAAGGAGAACAATTCCCAATACGGCTGTAAGAGGATTTCTCAAAAATCCACTCGCCAGTTTACCCGCGATATCTTTTACTTCATAGGGTTTTTTTTGCATCATTAACCTTTAATGTGGACTTGGGCATACATTCCAGGATAGATTGACTTTCCTTGGGTTTTAAACTTAATTTTCATCTTAAATTTATGGGTCATGGGATTGGAGTTGGGGATAATAGAGTAAACTTTTCCAACAGTTTTAAAGTGTATTGAGGGGATATAGATATCCACCTTTTTCCCAATATTCATAAATTTTAGGTCATTTTCTGCCACTTCAACAATAATACTAAGTTTGCTTAGGTCGGTTAAGATAAGACCAGGCATACCTGGAATTGCCATCTCTCCTACGTTGAGTTTTTTCATAATGATGACACCATCATTAGGGGCTTTGAGTTTGAGGTAGTTGTATTGGTTCATCACCTCCTCTTTCATCGCTTTGGCTTGTTTAACCTGTTTTTGAGAGATGGAGATCATATCTTTCATGTTTTTAGCTGCCAATTCTAAGTTCTCTAGCTCATATTTAGAGACCATGCCTTTTTTGAAAAGTCGTTGATATCGACCCAAATTGAGCAGGACATTGTTGTATTGGTTCTTGTTCATTTGAAGCGCCAGTTGTGCTTGAGAAATTCCCAGCTCTACTTGTTCTTTTTTGGCATCAATCTCCTTGGAGTCAATTTCGTAGAGAAGTTGTCCTTTTTTAACGATCTCTCCATCGGAAACATTCATTTTCTTGACGATACCCATGTATCGGCTGGTAATCATTTTTTGATTATCTGAAACAACTGAACCTGCAAGATTCAGCTCAATGGCATGCAGTGAACTCAATGCCAACAGTAGTGCAAGTGTTAATTTTTTCATAGTGTCTCTCCCTTGTTAATAATACTTTTTAGTTCAAAAATTTTAGTATTTCGATCATTTTTAGCGGTTAGAAGTTTGAGTAAAACTTCAAGCTCTTTGGACTGTTTGATGAGAACATCACTAATCGAGCTAATACCTTCTTTGTATTGTGCTTGATAGGTCTCATAGACTTTGCGTGCAAATTGTAGTTGTGTTTGTAAACTTTCAATGTCTGCATCTTTACTTTTGATATTGGTCAGTGTCTTTTTAACTTTGAGACAGATCCCTCGTTTGGCAAGATTGACTTGCTCTCGTACTTTCATATTTTCGACTTTGGCTCGCTCAAGATTATTCTTGTCAATCATTCCATTAAAGATGTTCCATTTGGCTTGAATCCCAATGGTGTAAGAATCTTTTGCTAAAAAGTCGTTAAAGGCTTTATCATCAGCGGATCCATACTCGGCCATGGCACCCACTTCGGGTAAGAAATTAGCCTCTTGAAGAGCAATAGCCATATCGGTAATACTCAAACCAAGCTGTGCCTTTTGAATATCAATATTGCTTCGCTGTACTTCTTCTTTTTCAACCTTAGGCAGTGGAACCATTACATCAATGTACTGAATAGATTCCACATCCGTGTTGAGTAAGAAAGAGAGGTATTGGTATGCCAACTCTTTGTTGAACTTTGCCTGATCCAACATACTCTGTGCTTCAGCTTTTCTAGCTTGAACTTCGAGTTGATCAATCTCTTTGGCAAAACCCTCCTCTTTCATACTTGTAACAATCTCCTCTAATTGACTGATATTGTCAATAATACGATTTAGATTAATAGTATATTCATTTACCAAAGAGATATCATAAAATGTTTTACTTACTTGAAAGATCTTTTCATTTAGCAGTTTTGATGTATCAAGTTTACTCATTTTATGTAAAGCTGAGGTGATTTTATCATATTGACTTAGTTTCCCCCCAGTGTAGAGTGGTACCATATAACTCAGTGTGGTTTGAAAGTGATTTCTGGCATCTGGATAGTTAAGATCATCAGGTTGCAGTGCCAAGATACTGTCTCCATTTTGGGCTAACCCTTGGGAAAAAGCCCCAAAATCTCCATTGGCTTGTTGGGCACCAGCCCCAATGGCTCCCATAAAATCACTAAATCCAAAGTCTCCAAAGTTGGCTTCACGGCTTTTGAGTTTAAATCCAAAAACATTACCTGCATCATTGGATCTGGCTGCTTTGAGAACTAGATCCAGTTTACCATATTGATGCCCTTGGGCAGCCGCATGATCATAGGCTTTCATCTGTTCATCAAATCGAGAAATTTTTAACTCTAAGTTCTCTTTTTTCATCAACGCTAATGCTCTATCCAAGGACAGATCTTTTATGGCATTACTCTCATTCGCTGCCAGTACAAGTGGTAATATAAGAAGTATCAAAGACTTTTTAATTATCATTGTTTCCCTTTGTTTATTGAATTTCACAAGTAATAAATGGTGAAACTCAATTTGATTTTGAGCTATTATATCTACATTTCTTAATTGAAAAATTAATTTTTATAATAATTATAATGTTTGTTGAATAAAAGAGGAGATTTTAATAAAAAATACTCACCATAGCAATATGGTGAATATTTTAAATGGTGTTAGATTGAGACATAAGAGACACTAATACACGTCTCTAGTTCTGAAAGTTCTTGTAAAACTTTTTTATTGATATCCCCATCTACTTTAACCACAGCCAGTGCTTGAGCATTTTTATCTCTTCCCAATCTAAAGTCAGCAATGTTTAGATTGTTACTCGCCATGATATGACCCACATCACCAATAACACCAGGAACATCTGTATTTCTAAAGAAAATCATGGTGCCTTTGGGTTTAAAATCCAGTTTGTGTCCATCAATTTCAATGATGCGTCCATCATTGTCGTTGAAAACAGTACCTGAAATATTAAAAATAGTTTTTTCTGTGGTGAGTTTAATAGTGATTTTATTATCAAAGCCACGACTATTTTTATGTTCTATTTTATGAATTTCGATGCCTCGTTCTTGAGCTACAAATTCAGCATTGACATAATTTACGGCATCTTCCAAAGACTCTTTAAGAATCCCCACAGTAGCAAAGGTTGTCAAGGAGTCAATGTACTCAGAGACTTTACCTTCGGTGGTAATTCGAATACTTTTGACAGGTGATTTGGTAGCTTGTGCCGACATATGACCCATTTTTTGTATTAATTCGAGGTAAGGTTTCAGAAATTCTGGCAGTTCACTCTCTTTAATGGGTAGGTTTAAGGCATTGGGATAAGCAAAACCTTTGGCCGCAGCAATGGCATTTTCAGCAGCTTGTGTGGCAATATTTTTTTGAGACTCTTTGGTATTGGCCCCAAGGTGAGGGGTGACGGTTACATTATTTAGATCCAAAAGGGGATGATCTGTGGCGGGTTCTTTGTTGAAGACATCAATCCCTGCCATGTGGATTTTTCCACTTTTGAGTCCTTCTAAAAGAGCCTCTTCATCATAGAGTCCTCCTCTAGCACAGTTGATGAGTACCACACCATCTCTCATTTTACTGATTTCACTGGAACCAATCATCCCAATGGTCTCTTTATTTTTGGGCGTGTGAATGGTGATAATGTCACAGTTCAAAATATCGTCAAAGTTACTGGTATAGCCAATATCCAAGTCGGTTGCCTTGCTAGAGTCAATATAAGGGTCATAAGCCAAAACATCCATTTCAAATGCTTTGGCACGTTTTCCCACACGTGAACCGATATTTCCAAAACCAATAATACCCAATTTTTTCTCTTTGAGTTCGGTTCCATACCAATCTTGTCGTCGCCAAACACGATCAAGTTTGAGATTGTTATGGGCATAAGGAAATTGTCGAACACAAGAGAGCATATGAGCCATGGTCAACTCCACCGCAGCAATGGTATTGGCTGTGGGAACATTCATTACCACAATACCTTTTTTACTACAGCCCTCTATGTCTACATTGTCCACTCCCACACCCGCACGAACCACAGCTTTAACACGATCAGCATGATCCAAAAAGAATTGGTCAACATCGGTAGAAGAACGGGTGATGGCAATATCAGCTTGAGGAATAAATTCAGTGATGAGCCTCTCTTTTGGCTCATCTGCAGCATTAATTAGGTTTATTTCAGCATCATTTGCGAGGATATCCAACCCTGATTGGTGGATATGATCGCAAACTACAACAGTAAGTTTAGACATTCTGGGTAGACCTTATCGTTTTAGTTGATCTTTGAATACATCACCAAGAGTCATGCTATCATCTTGCTCTTTGTTGAGTTGATCCAAGGCTTCTCGCTCTTCTTGTCGCTCAAGTCGTCTAACAGAGACTCGGATTCTATCATTCTTAGCATCCAAGAATGAGATAACGGCTCTGATGGTTTGACCTTTTTCAATCTCATCTTCTTTGAGTGGTCCAAGATCGTCCAATCTAAGAAGGGCATCAACACCATCTTCAAGAGAGATGAAAATACCAAAGTCTTTTTTATCTTTAACCGTTCCTTCTACAATGTCACCATTTTTATGGTTCTTTGCAAACTCAGAAATAGGAGAAGGCTCTAGGGCTTTTTTGCTTAAAGAGACTTTGCCATTGGCTCTGTCAATTTTGATGATTTTAACTTCAACTTCATCCCCTTTTTTGAGGACATCTTTGGCATTAACCGATTTGTCCCAAGAGATCTCTTGATTGTGAAGAAGACCCTCTACCGCACCCAATTTTACAAAGGCACCAAAGTCAGTAATAGAAGAGACCGTACCTGTGACCACATCACCTGTTTTGTTGGCAGAAGCAAACTGGTCAATTGGTTTAGGAAGCAGTGTTTTTCTACTCACTCTAAGTCTTCTTTGGATTTTGTCAATCTCAATGATCTCAACATCAATTTTTTGATCAATTTCAATGTAATCTTTAGGATGTTTTACATTTTTATCCCAAGAGATCTCTGAGACGTGAAGGAATGCTTCAAGATCTTCACCCAAATCAACAAAGGCACCATAAGGCTCAATATTTGAAACGGTTACATTCACCGTATCACCAGCTCTTAAGGTGTTGTCAATGTCTTTCCATGGATCAATGCTTGCTTCTTTAATAGAAAGAGAGAGGTGTCGTTTCTTTTTGTCATAATCAATGGCAATAACATTGACTTCATCACCCTCTTTGTAGTATTTGGATGGGTTAACTGGCCCTTTGTGAGAGATTTGAGAGTAGTGAACCAATCCGTCCATACCACCGACATCCACAAACATACCATAAGAGGTGATTTTTTTGATTACACCACGGACAACTGCTTTGTTCTCTAGTAACTTATCCACAATCTCTTGTGTTTCTGCTTTTTCTCGTTCGATAAGCTCTTTTCGAGAGACAATAACGCTACCTTTCTCTTTGTCAACTTTAACAATAAGTGCTTTGACTTTTTTACCAATGGGGTTAACTTTGTGAGAGATATAGGAGAGGGTTCGTGGCATAAAGAACTCTAAACCAGCAACTTCAACGACAAATCCACCTTTATTTTTCTTGGTGATTTCACCTTCAATGATGTACTCTTCCTCATCATCATACTCTTCGATAAACTCTGCGAGTGCGGCACGCTTCTCAGCCAATTCATAAGAGACGTTGGGTCGCTCTCCTCTAAATCCAGTGATCACTACGGTGATGGTCTCACCCTCTTTGAACATGATCTCACCATCTTCATCTCTAATTTGATCAAGTGACATAAATGCTTCGTTTTTACGTCCCACATCAACAATAGCTTGATTCTCATCTTCATCAATTTTTACAATAACACCATCTACCAAATCACTACTTGAATCTGACTTTTTAAACGACTCCTCGAGCATCGCTCCAAAATCTACATCTTCTACTTCGATATCTTCGAATTTCATACTTACTAATCCTTGCCTAGCCTAATTTTGGGCTAATTATACTCTTTTTTGATTAATACAAAATGAAAAAAGCCCATATTTAAGCAGACTATTTTTAGATTGTTGCTGTTAATTCCTGAATTTTATTAATAACATTTTGAACAATCCAATCTGGTGTTGATGCCCCTGCTGAGATTCCACAAAGTTTTTTATCTTTGAACCATTCTGCTTCAATTTCAGATTCGTTTTCGATGAGATAACTTGCTTTGCAGCCATGAGAAGCGATGCTGTGCAGTTGTTTGGTATTGGAAGAGTGTTTTCCTCCAATGACGATCATAATATCGGCTTCTTTGGCAAGGTCTGCTGCCGCATCTTGGTTTTCAAAAGTGGCATTACAGATGGTGTTAAAGACCCGTACCTCCTTGTGATCCAAAATCAAAGCATTGACAATGGTTAAGAAATCCTCAGGTTTTCGGGTGGTTTGTGCAACCACCGCTACCTTGCTTCTCAGAGGCAGTGCTTTTAACTCCTCTTTGTCCAGTACGATAAAGGCATCATTCCCTTTGGCGTAACTGACCACTCCTTTGATCTCTGGATGGTTTTTATCTCCAAAAATTACCACAGAGTAGCCTTTGGAACTCATCTCTTCGACGATGTTCTGGGGTTTGGTAACATAGGGGCAGGTGGCATCAATGACTTTGTTGTCTTGTGCTTTGAGCATTTGAAGCTCATTTTTGGGGATACCATGGGTTCGGATGACCACGGTGTCATTGGCTTGAACATCCTCGATCCCCTCTGCCAATCCTATGCTAAAGTTGTCCTTGAGACGGTTAATCTCATCTTTGTTGTGGATGAGTGGTCCATAGGTGACACTCTCTTTGTGTTTTTCTGCAATATCAATGGCACGCTTAACACCATAACAGAATCCATAACTGGAAGCCAATTGTATTTTCATTGTGTAACTCCTGTAATCTCTGAGAGAATATCAAAAAAATTGGGGAAAGAGGTATCAATGCAGGCAGTATCTTCGATCTCCATACCACACGTAATGCCTGCAATGGCAAAACTCATGGCGATTCGATGATCTCCATGGCTGTTGATGGTAGATGGTGTGAGTGTGGATCCTATGATCTCATATCCATCAGGATGTTCAACAGTTTCAATACCACAAGCATTGAGTCCTTGCAATACGCTTGTAATACGATCACTCTCTTTGACCCGCAGTTCGGCAGCATTTTTGACCACACTTGTTCCCTCGGCTACTGCCATGGCAATGGAGAGTGCTGGCAGTTCATCAATGAGCCACGCAATATTGCTATCGACGGTGACGGCATTAAGTTTACCATTGTAGTGAATGCTAATATCACCAATGGGTTCATAGATGTTCTCTTTTTCGATAAAGTTTATATCCGCACCCATGGCTTGAAGTACCTTATAGGCTTCAATTCGTGTGGGGTTGAGGGTAACATTTTTGATAAGGGTACAACTGTTGGGGGTAATGGCTGCTGCTACCGCAAAGAAAAATCCACTGGAAGGATCAGCAGGAACCGTAATATTTAGTGGTTTGAGTGGGTTCTTCATGGGTGTTATCTCTATCCATCCATCTTCCCCCTGTTGAATCGTGGCTCCCATGCCATTAAGCATGCGTTCGGTATGGTCTCTTGAGAGCAGATTCTCTTTGTAGTAGCTTCTCTCATCGGCTTGAAGGGCAGCCAAAATTAGGGCTGATTTGACCTGTGCTGAGTCGATGGGAGAGTGGTATCGAAAAGCTTTGAGGGTTGCTCCTCGGATGGCGAGAGGGGCGAGGTTTCCCTTTTCCCTACCATCTATTTTGGCACCAATGTCACGCAACGGGTTGGCAACACGGCTCATGGGTCTACTTCGTAGATACTTATCTCCTGTGAGGATAAAAGAGCCATCAATTCCCGCCAAAAGACCCGCATAGAGTCGCATGCCTGTTCCTGCATTTCCACAATCAAGTACATCATTTGGCTCAGAGAGTTTGGTAGGAGGGATAATCTCAACAGAAGCTCCCTCTCTGTGGACAGTGGCACCCAATTGTGCTGCAATGGAGAGGGAAGAGAGGGTATCTTCACCGAGTAAGAAGTTTTTGATATGAGAGGGCTGATCGCTCAGTAGGGCAAACATGGCACAGCGATGAGAGATGGACTTATCCGCAGCAATATCATTACAGACCAAGTCAAATGCTTGGGTCTGTGCTGTTATTTTGGCCATTTTCATCGAAGTTTGGCTCCATAATGCTCTTCGAGGGTATTGACAATACTGAGAACAGTCTCTTCGATCTCTTGATCCTCCAAGGTATGTTCTAAGGATTGAATAAAGAGACGAATGGTCAAGCTTTTTTGATCTTCAAGTGAGGCATCCTCATAGACATCTATGGGATAGTATTTTTGGAGTAATGGTAGATGTAATGCCTCGATGCTTGTGGCTACTTGGTTATAGGTCAAGTTCTTATCAATAACCAAACTCAGATCCTTATAGACCCCTTGAAACTTGGAGATGGCATGGGCATTAATGTGTTTGGGAATGAGAGATTCAAAATCAATCTCAGCAATAAAGCTCTCTGTCAAATCAAACGCATCAGCTGCGGTGGGGTGTAGTTTGCTGATATACCCACAGACGCGACCATCAATAATAAGATCAGCTGATTGATACGGGTGGATAAGACCATTGGATTCGGTATGACTTCGAAGTTGAAAATCCCCTATAATAGCAGAGAGTTTTTTGGTAAAGGACTCAAAATCAATTAATTTTGGCTTGCCATGATTGATGACGGTTTCTGCCTCTTCTTGTCCTGTAAAAAGAAGTGAGAATACCTCTTTTTCATTACGGTCATGATCAAAAATGGTACCAATTTCAAAAAGTGCTGTTGACTTTTTGGAATAACTCACATTACGCTTTCCTGCATTGAGTAGATTGATCAAAATGGTAGTTCGTAGGGTATTAAGATCCTCTGTAATGGGGTTAATAATGTCCAATGCTTCTTTTACCACAGGGAAAGCATAGTGTTCTAAGAGGGATTTGTCACTAAACGCATAGGAGATATTTTCAAAGAATCCATTGGCAATGGCACGTTGACGTAAGGCTTTTTTGGCATAGTAACGTTCTGTGGTTTGGTTAATGCGTTGTGCTTCTGAGAACTTTAATGGCTGGGCTTCAATGTTATTGATCCCAATAATGCGTACAATCTCTTCTGCAATATCTTGAATGTTTTCGATATCGTGTCTAAATTGTGGTACAAGTACACCGATAATCTCTTCGGAGGAGTTTTGAACCCTAAATCCTAAAGAAGTTAATATTCGGAGTATTTCGCTTTTGTCAATCTTTTTACCAATGAGTTTGGAGATCTCATTATCATTGACCGTAATGATCTTTGGTTCACTCTCTTCATCTACAGTAAGACAGCCATCAAAGAAATTACATCCATTGTAGTTCTCTAGCATATACATAAGGTATTTGGTTCCAAAATTGAGATCAGGTTCACTTCCTCTTGAGCTGTTATAGTAGAGGTCATCGGTGGGAAGTTTTTTCTCAGCAACGGCATCAACCAAGAGTTTGGGATCAATATAGCTGGCTTCAAAGAGTACCTTAACGGTTTGATCATCGGCTCGACTCTCTTCGTTTTGAGAAACGCCCAAAATAGAAAAAGGTTTACCATTGGCTTGAATAGAGGTGATGCCCTCTTCCATGGATGCGGTGATGGTGATGCGTTCTCCCTCTTCACGAGGAAGATTGCGGGTCTTATAGGCACGTAGGATCACCCCAGTTGAGTGAATAACATAGGTGACAATATTGGCAAGTGCATTGCTTTGAATGTTGTCCAAAAAGGCTAGACGAATCGTAAACATCAATGAATTACGAATGTCTTTGACATCAGCCATCATATAGTTGAGTGAACCGTGGATGGGGGTAGATGTTTTGAGCTCTGCTTCGCGTGCCAAGCCAATTTTCTCTTGGTTTTGGCTCTCATATTCAAATATTTTAAGGGGAATGTCCAGTGCCGCACTGAGATCTCTTGCCACCCCATGGATACTAAGACAATCTCCACGATTGGCGGTGAGTTCAATTTCAATGACGGTATCTGCTAATATTTTGTACTCATTGAGTTCTTTACCGACTACCAATTCACCAATACTCTCATCGAGAATCATAATCCCATCACCAATATCAGGCAGTCCCAGTTCCGCAGCGGAACAGACCATCCCCTCACTCTCTACGCCTCTGAGTTTGGCATGTTTGATCTCAAAATCTTCCCCCAGTTTTGCCCCAATCATGGCCACCGCAACATATTCAGCATCGACCACATTAGCAGCCCCACAGACGATCTGTCGGGTGGCATTGCCTGTATCAATTTGACACACATTGAGTTTGTCTGCATCGGGATGTTTCTCACAAGAGAGAATTTTCCCTACGATAATCTTCTCGGGAATGGTATAGGTTTTGATGCTGTCCACTTCCAATCCAATGCTGTTGAGTGTCTCATAGAGCTTCTCATCACTCACACTGCTTATATCTATAAAATTATTTAACCATGTTCTTGTAACGATCATCTAAACTGCTCCAGTAGTCTTGTATCTCCCTCAAATAACATTCTAAGATCAGGAATTTTGTGTAATAACATTGCAAATCTCTCTACGCCCAGTCCAAAGGCATACCCACTTACCTCTTCATAGTTAACTGCTTTGAAGACATTAGGATCGACAATCCCACAGCCCAGTACCTCTAGCCAACCTGTATGCGAACAGACACGACACCCTTCGCCTCCACAGAAGATACAAGAGATATCAACCTCAGCAGAGGGTTCGGTAAAGGGGAAGAAGCTGGGTCTAAACCGAACCTCTACCTCACCAAACATGTGGTGGAGGAAGTCTGATAAGATGGATTTGAGGTTGGCAAAGCTCACTTCACCTTTGGCTTGGACGACCAACCCTTCAACTTGATGAAACATGGGGGTATGCGTGAGGTCATAATCTTTTCGGAATACAGCACCTGGGGCAATCATACGAATAGGAGGCTTGGTGTTGAGCATGGTACGGATCTGTACGGGAGAAGTATGGGTTCTTAGTACGCCACCATCGCCACAGAAAAAGGTATCTTGCATGTCCCGTGCAGGGTGGTTTTTGGGGAGATTGAGGGCTTCAAAATTATGGAAGTCATCTTCAATTTTGGGTCCATCTTCTACCGAGAAGTTGAGTGCCACAAAATAATCAATGATCTTATCCATCGTTGCCATCACAGGATGTAATGCCCCCTTGGCTTCAAGATTGGAGTAGAGTGAAACATCAATCGCTTCAGCTTTGAGGATTCGCTCTATCTCCTCTTTTTTGAGTTGCTCATACTTCTCATCATACAGTTTTTGTAAATGGGCTTTTTGCTGATTAAGTCCCTCAGCAAATGCTTTTTTCTCTGGTCCTGGGACATCTTTGAGTTTGGCAAATTCAGCAGCCAAAGCACCTTTTTTCCCAAAAAGTTCAATACGGATTTTTTCCAAGGATGCTAAGGAGTCAGCCTCGGATATTTTATCTTCTAAATGTTTCAAAATAACCTCTATTCAATTATCTTATATTTTGTGTGATTTTAGCAAAAATATACTAAATAGTGGGATTGAATGTGATATAATCTTCCAAATATTTTTAATAAAGGAAATTTTAATGTGTATTTTTTGTAAGATTGTAGAGGGTGAAATCCCCAGTAACAAAGTATTGGAAAATGATGATTTTATCGCTTTTCATGATCTCTATCCCAAAGCCCCTGTGCATATCTTGATTATTCCCAAAGCACATGTCGATTGTTTCCAAAATGTATCTGCTGAGATGATGGCAAAAGCAACCCCTTTTATTCAAGAAGTTGCTACCCTTCTAGGGCTTGATAAAAGTGGGTATCGGCTGATTACCAACAATGGTGATGATGGTGGACAAGAGGTACATCATCTTCACTTCCATCTTTTGGGTGGTGGTAAATTGATCTGGAATCATCTTCACGAAGACAACAAAAAAAGCATATAAATTTAAGGAACACAACTCAATGACATTAGAAGAACTCGATAAACAGTATGTACTGCAAACCTATAACCGAAGCTACATCAACTTTGTTAGAGGAGAGGGATCCATCCTCTTTGATGATAAGGGCAATGATTATGTTGATTTTGCCTCAGGGATTGCGGTCAATTCTGTGGGACACAACAACCCCACATTGGTGGCTGCTCTCCAAGATCAGGTTGCCAAGATTATCCATATCTCCAATCTCCAAGTGATTGAACCCCAAGCCAAATTGGCAGAGCAGATCTGCACCTTAGCCAATTACGATGGGGCGATATTTTTTGCCAACTCAGGGGCTGAGGCGAATGAGGGTGCGATCAAAATTGCCCGTAAGTATGGGGAGACACAGTTTGAGAAGAAGCGTTACAAGGTGATTACTTTGGAGCATTCATTTCATGGACGTACCATTACCACGGTCAAAGCGACAGGACAAGAGAGCTTCCATACCCCAAACTTCTCTCCCTATCCTGCTGGATTCTCTTATGTGGATGGATTGGATGCGGTGTATGAGAACATTGATGATGAGACCGTAGCGGTGATGATTGAGCTGGTTCAAGGGGAGGGCGGGGTACAACCTTTTGATAAAGCAGCGATTCAAAAACTTGCCAAGCACCTTCAAGCGCAGGGAATTTTACTGATTGTTGATGAGGTACAGACAGGGATCTATCGAACGGGTCAGATGCTTGCGAGTAATGTCTATGAGATTGAGCCTGATATCATCACCATGGCAAAAGGACTGGGTGGAGGCGTGCCTATCGGAGCGGTAATGACCAAGCACAAAAATATTTTGGCTGCGGGGGATCATGGGAGTACCTTTGGCGGAAACTACCTTAGTACCCGAGCAGGATTGGCGGTGTTGGAGGTATTGAGTGCCTTGGATGACTCAGGACAGTTAACTGAGACCTTAGCCTATTTTACGATGCAACTCAAAGCCATTGCCAAGAAATATCCCCACCTTTTTGACGAAGAGGTAGGATTGGGGTTGATGCGAGGATTGCGTGCCAAAGACAATGAGACGATGAGAGCCATCTTGACTAAGAGTATGGAACAGCGACTGATTGTGTTACCTGCAGGGCGTAATACGGTACGATTTTTACCCTCATTGACCATTGGTATCTCTGAGATAGACGAAGGATTTAAGCGTTTTGAAGCAGCTCTCTCTACTATTTAGTCTCTCCCTGAGTTGTCTGTTTGCCAGCGATGAGTTACGGGATTTTCTCTCTCATGATAAGCAACAGCTTTTGGAGTATCAGCAAGAGCAGAGTCGTGTTCAAACCAAAGAGTTGGAGCAATCATGGATCAACCCCATACAGTTACAGTATACCAAAAGTTACTCAACACAGTTTGGGGATACCATTGATACGGGGCAGTTTGTGGTGGCAGTGGATCAACCCATCTTCAAGATGGGGGGAATCTGGTCAGCCATTAAGTACGCCAAAGCTTTGGGTGAAGCCAATGCCTTGGATATCGAACTTCAAAAACGTCAGTTGATTGCACAGGCATTAACCCTCTTGTATAATCTGAAAAAATCGCACTATCAAGAGAAGAAACTGGAATTGACCATTGCCAATGACAATTTGGATATCATGATTCAAAAAGAGAGTTATGAAGCAGGCTTGACCAACCGAACCCTCTATGA
>Ga0256828_1000883_pt1 | contig 19437 bp, 16 predicted proteins | sample CV88metaG_FD_185993 | JGI IMG/M metagenome (GOLD analysis project Ga0256828, IMG submission 185993) | Hydrothermal vent microbial communities from East Pacific Rise, Pacific Ocean - CV88 | ecosystem: Environmental > Aquatic > Marine > Hydrothermal vents | place: Pacific Ocean: East Pacific Rise...
AGTGATTGTTGTAGTAAATACGGCACATAGCTGGCAGGTAAACACTCTACTACTTCAAATACTATCGGCATTGTAAATTGATTATCATCTTGATTTGCATTTATTCCTACACTGACTACGTAGTGATCTCCATTGCCATTATCAATCACATCCATATTTACTGCACTTGTAGCTGTCAATTTCAGTGATTTCTTATTACCTACTGCTTTATGTACTGTTAAGTCACTATCATTTATTTCATGCCAGTATTCTTTACCACTGTCGTCATCGACTATTTCTGTGGTTATATCAGTACATATGAATCCAGTCTGTAGATTATTACCTTTATCTACCAGTATCTGATATGAGTAATATTTAGTAGTAGTGCCATCTCCATTATCTACATCTTCTTCTACTCTATTTCCATAAGTTTTAATGTAGTCTAGGAAGTAGTATAAATAAGCACTAGTAAATTTGCTATTCATATGAAAGTAGTTAATGAAATATCCTAAATATACATTCATTACTTTATCAATATCATCATTATCGTCTATTGCGTTTGTTAGTGTGTGCAAGTCTTTTTGTCCTTCTACTGTAGCTAATTTCTGGTAGTCTTTATATTTATCGCTTGTATCGTCAATCCATGTGTTCTTGTCACGTAAACATAGTATAGGTAATGTTTTACATAACTTTACATTAGCATCTGCATCTTTTACGTCAATATCATACGTACCATCATCTAGATCATATATAAATACCCCATCAACCTCATTTACTTGAAATGTTGATACTATTAGTTTTTTTGATGTGTCATAATCTATTTCAATAGTAGTTGTAGCACTCACTTCATTGTAGGTACTTACTACCTCAGACGTTTTAGTAAAGTGTCTATTATCATCTACATTTTGCATTATTACTTCTGTGCTTAGTACCGTACTACTAACTAATTCATCAGTTTTTCTGTCGTATAATAATCTAGTCACTGTCTTAGTGTACGTACCATTCTGTAATCTGAATTGAGTTTGAGTTATCATTTTACGTAGTATATACTGTTTAGCGACCACCTCTATTTTATCATCTGTCACAGTACCAGCACTTTCATCAATGATATATTTTTCATCATCAACTGTAACTGTGGTGCCAGTCATATCTAATGCATAATCATCAGTAAGGGTACGCAGTACTACATGAAGTGTCTCTGGGTATGTGTATGACTTATTTAATATTGTTATATCATCTTTATTTACTGAATATTTATCGGCTATTGCATTTTTTAAATCATCCTCATTGATTTCATCTTCAACTAAGTTAATATTCATCAGGAGCTTATAGTCATCATGATCACTATTCATCTTATCCGATTGTGTTTTCAGTTGTGCATATGTTAATGTACTGGCAGCTGTATTGTACAGTATACTTTCTGTTATATCTTCATTTTTATTGATTGCATTAATTATTACTCTTTTGAGTATTTTGGAGGCGTCAGCATTCTGATCTCCAATAAATGATACGGTAGCAGCTGCGGAGAACACGTCTTCATCATGGAAGCCTAATAGGTTAAAGAACTTTTCAACCAACGGTTTACCAACATTATCCCATATATCTCCAGCAGCATCCTTTAGTTTATCCCAACCATCATCTACTGTATCTTTTACAGTATCCTCTACTCTATGTTTTTCATTATTGAATGTCTTTCTAGGGTGTTTTACAGCATTCTTTGTATTTTTAGCTTTTTCCTTAAGCCATCCACCTACTCCACAACACATCTATTACCTACTACGATGGTTTAATTGCTTCAATGTTTAGTTTACTGAATGTTTGTGTAACTATATGATCAATATTACCTTTTAGTGTTACATCAGGTCTATTCTCAGCTAAGTAGCTTGCTGATTGATTAACGTTATACATACTAATTACTGCTTTAGTTAGCTCTCTTTGCTGATCGTAATCAAACCCTTCTTTTTGTCTTTTGTACAGTAATCTTTGCTCTTCGCTTACTTCTAATTGTTTGTCAGTAGTTGATATTTTACTCTCTGCTAATTCCATCTCGAATGGATGTAGATCAGCTTTTCTTTCATTATCCGCTATCAGTGTTTCTGTTTTAGCTCTTTCTGCCTCTTCTCTTACTACACCGAATTGTACTTCTTGCGCTTTTAATTGTTGCTCAATAGTTATAGTATCCCTATCTAACTTCCATTTTTCATCTTTAATGGTGTTATCTAATTCTATTGATTCTTTTTGTAACTTCTCACTAGCTACTTTTATTTCCATTTCTTCTACTCTATTTTTAGCAGTATCTTTTTCTACTTGTAATTGAATATCTTTAGTATCAATTTCCTTGCCAAGTAGGAGTAAATTACTCTCCTGTTGAGTTATCTGTAAGTCAGTTAATTTCAATCTTTTACTAGCATCTTCTAGTTGTTTTTGTTTTAGTTTACTATCAATGTTTAGTAACTCTAATTTTCTGTCTTCTTGATCAAGTTGTACTTGCATCATTTTAGTCTTTATTTGTTCTTGTTCTAATTGAGCTGTGAGTGCATCTTTTTGCATTTCGAATTGTACTGCTTGTTGTACTATACTTGGTATTACATTAGTGTATATTTCTCCTGCATCCCCTTGTGTTATTTCATTATTATTAACTGCGTCATTGATATGCAGTCTAACCGCTCTCATTAATTTATCGAATGATCCGTTACCATTCAAATCAATCTCAGTTATGTCTGTAAGTGTTATTGCCATCTATTCTCCTTATTGTATTGCTGCACCTAAATTTATCTTTTCTTCTAGGTACTTATCATTTATCAGTAATGGTACTGATGTTGTATTAGCTCTATGATATTTCGGTACTGTTATTTGTTCTGCATCTGTTGTTAGTATATGTTGTGCTTTAGCTCTTAATATGAATTGATGTATTTTAGTCATATTTAATGACGAGTAAAACGCAGGTAATGATATTGTATAAGTACTATTAATTGCTGTTTCAAATTGAGATCTAGTCATATTATCAAGCTTATAGAAAGTGTACTTGTATATACCAGCTGTTGTGAATATAGTATCTACATACGCTGTTTCATTATATATATTTGAATTATTGTATATTATTACACCGTTTTGTTCAGTTCTAATCGTATCATCGTTCAAAACCCCTTCAACAGCAGGGTATACTTTAAGTTCAGATTCTTCAGTTATCTGACTTGTAGGTGTCGATATTCGATAGAGAATGTATTTTGAATCTTTCTCAATTTTTAGCACTATTACAGTATCACTATTTATGTATTGAGCAGTTGAACTATGTAACCTTAACATTAACGTTACATTTCTTAGTTTTGTTATTGGTAATGCATGACGTTGACCACGACTATTACCGAGTAGTGTATTTTCTGTTATTAAATTATTACCAACATAATCTACCGTAGTTGACATTATTTGACATTTATATTTATCCAACACTATCCCACTATCATTTGATAATGTTATGATTTTGTGCGTAGCGTCTCTATCATCATAGCCTGTCATATCTTCAGTACTCATATTCATTGCTCTGGTAGAGTATGAAGTAAATAAATCTTTTATTTCTTGTAAATATTGATTGAAGTGGTCATCCCCATTATCTACTATTTTTTCAGTGTATTCTGTAATTACTGGAGATAATAAATTAGTATACTGTTTTTGCATATAAAGTAAGTACGGCATTAATCTATAGACATCTTTTAACAAGTCATTTTTATCAATTATTAATGGTAATGGATCTGATTCTTTGACAACTTTACCATCAACATCATGTAATGTACTATAAATAGCGTTACTAGGCCGTATACCTAAATATAGATTTTTAGCAGTACTATCCGCATCAGGTGGTACTAGCGTTTGAGCAAATGAAATTTTTGTAGGTGTTTCAACTGTTAGTGGTTCACTTAATAATGCATGCTCTGATGATTTTACTGGTACACCATCGATAGGTATCAGAAATTTATTATCAGATGTTAATTTTACTAATTCAAACATCATTTTATTAAATGTAGAAGTAGTTGTATTATAATAATCAATAGTAACTATTTTACCTGTTTGTTTATCTCCATTATCATCTTTGTAGTAATATGGTACAGTTATATGGGGTATAGTTATGGATAATTCTGCTAATTGCTCTAGAATAGTATCTTTGTTTATTACCGTTATCGGATAATGGGTGTCTATCACAGTTTTTAGTTTCTTAGTAGCTTTTTGTGCTCTATACCCAGCTCTTCTTTTTCTTGCTTCTTCTCTGCTAGCAGCTTCTGACATTGCATGCCAACGTGACATTCTAGGGGTAGTCATTAGTTATTCTCCTATTAAGTAGGTACTTATGTTGTACTAGTCTGTTTAGTAACAGTACTTATATTATATATTGACTTAGCTTTAACATTGTTGAAATTATTTATACCATATGTTATTACATCATCTATTTTTGTAGTCTTATCTCCATTAAATTTATGAAGTTTAATATATACTGGCATCCATTTTTCTACAATAGACTTTGTATCTGCACCATCATCCGAATCAAGGAATTGGTTTATTTTATACCATAACCAAGCCTTTTTACTGACAATCAGTCCCTCTTGCACATTACCGTCGTCGTCTTTACTACTATCTATATCTTGTTGGTAACTACTTGTATTTTCTACTAGATGATCTTCAATTATATCATATTTAATGTAAGTAATCAGATCAACGATATTAGTGAACTCACTCATATCATACTGGCTCAAATCAAAGTCTGAACCTTCTACTGTATTAATATTTGTAATATTAACGGAATCAGTATTTAAGTACACTACCTGTACTGTATAATCACCTATTCGCATATCTGCAGGGAGTGTAAATAGTAATGAACCTTTTGTACCATCACTTACTTTTGTTGGGTTAGTTATGTATGACTCAGTATGTGAGTTTTTATGAATGAATTTTAGTACTATTTTTAATTGGATATCATCTTTATCTAGGTATATATTCTCTATATTAATATCATAAGGCACGGCTACTACGTTATTAACACCTACTAATAATTCCCCTATACTCAGCATACTACAATCCAACTATTCCATTACGTTGTACATCAGTTATGGTTATTTTATCGTTATGCACTATTACATCTACTGAATGAATATCTGGTACTTCTGCATATATTGTTTTTAATTCTTTGAACTTTTTATCAGCTATTTGTGTCATGTAGATATCATATAGTTGTGCATAAGTTAAGTCATTATCAGTAGGAATTGTTATATCACCGATATACCCTACCTGTATTACATATGACGCTATTTCGGGAAGTGAGAATTCAATTTCTATATATCCATCTTTTTTAATTAATCCATCATGCAGAGTTTCAGGTTTAACTGTAGTTATCTTATGGTTTGTATCATTTTTGACTAGTCTTTCAATTACTATAGTAGTACTTCCCCTATCGTTAGTTATTAAAGCGCACAAGGGTCTGTTTGTATTTGTATCAATTGGTACTTCTGAATCAATAATTACTCGTAACCTGTAAGTTAACCCTAACCCTAGTTTATAAACCATTACACACCTTTATCTTTTAATGTAGTAGAATCTATTTTACTATCATGGGTATAAGTATCAATTGTATTGTACACTGTAATACTAACTTTATCCAATTCAATAAGATTATCATTTTTGGTCTTAGTGAATACTTTATCGATTGTATCATCGTCATTGCTGTTAAGTAATGAATTATTTTCATCCACATAGCATAGTCTAACATCAAATCTTCCTACATCATCAAATTTGAATTTGAACTGTAAGTACCCATCTGTACCGGGGAATTGACTATTATCAGGCGCTACGAATGCCTCGAATACTTCTAACTCAGTACTATCAAATTCTCGCATTACTGCGTAAGTACTGCTGTTAGAAATCACTGCGGCTAATTGTTCAACCGAAGTAATCTTATTATCTGTTTCTTTATCGAATATGAAGTTGAATGTTACTTCAGTTCCTTGTTTAACTGTATTTGCCATTACTATGTCCTACTTTATAGAGTATCTCTCTCTAATGATTTCTTTTGAATTTGTTCAATCTTTAATTTAGCTATTTGTTGTTCATCTAAACCTTCAACTCTAATTACTTGAAATCTTTTAATTGTTCGTACTGCCATAGCACTAGCAACTTCACCACTCATTCTTTTACCTTTTTGCTCATCAGTTACTGTATATGTTACCTGCTCTAAATTTTTGATAGCGCCTCTGTGAACATATTGACCTACTGAGCCGTTTAGTATTACATTATCTGTATGGAACCCTATTAGTTCATTACCCCAGCTAACATGAATTACTGGCATAGTTGTTTGGTTTGTTTTTAAATCATGTACTACCACGCATTCTTTTCTTAATAAGTCTTTTCTTTGTAAGTCAGCTCTAACGTGTCTTGGTAATTTACGAACATGGTTAACTCCATACTTTTTAAGCAAGTCTACTCCACCCTTAGTGGCTTGTTTAGTTTCTTCTTTTTTATTATCTTCTTCTTTGACAGTATCAATGTACTCCATGATTGCATCGATAATTACTGCTTTTGTAACATCTTCCATTTCTTTACCTTCGAACATTCCAGTTAGTCCGTAATCTTCGATCTTTTGCCATAAGTCTGTCTTATTCAACTTATTTAGTTGATTTCTATCCATATTATCTCCTAGTTGTTATGTATATAGTACATCCTACTTTGTAGAATATAGTATGTACACAGTAAGTACGGAGTTAACCGTACTTATTTATACTAAGCTTTTAACGCTAAAGTATTTAATACTGCGATTCTTTCTGGTCTGTATACTAATAAACCACTGTAGAATGAACAGCTGATTACACCATTTTTACCATATGGATCAATCCCTGGGATGATTTTTGGTAATTCATGTTGTACTTGTGCATTATCACCTTGGAACGCTAATGTAGCGAACGAGTCATCACCAACATATAGGATTGGATATACATCGTATCTTTCTTCCCCATCAGCTCCTGTACTTGATTCATAGTTTTCTGAACCAGCATCTGCACCATCTTCACCATCTGCATCAGTTTTTTCACCTTCACCTTTAAATACTGACATGAACGGTACTTCTACTAATCTTGTATTACTAATTTTACCTGTTTCAAATTCATGTACGAATCCAGCACCATCTGCGTATGATTCAACTGGTCTGAATACTTTGATCCCATCACCATCTTTAGCTTCTTCTAATGTTGTTAATAACCCCTGTGGGTAGAAAGCATAGTAACCTTTACCAACTACTACTGTATCTACTTTTTGTGAACCATCTACCATTTTAGTTTGAGCTTTAACTCTCGCTTTTTTCATATATTCTTGCATTTTTCTGAAACTTGATAATGATACTATATCACCGATACCTAATTCAGATTTGCTATTGGCATCACCTGCGTAGAATGCGTTTACTGAACCAGCTTCTAGTAACCCAATTTCAACCTGTCTTTCTTGAATTTCTGAAATAGCTTCACCTAATCTTTTAGCGTATTTTGTAAGTAGTTTAGGTTCATCTGTCATATCTAATTCACGTTTTGTGAAATCCATGTAGTAACCATACTCACTAACTGAAGCTTCAACTTCTAATCTTGTGATACCTAATCTATTCACTAACCCACCAGTTTCTCTTAATGCTGGGAATGATGCACCCTTAATTACTGCAAAATCTGTATCTCCACCAAATACGTTACCGTTACCACTAAGTACTGTTTCTGAACCAGCAGCTCCTTTTGCTTCATGTAATGTATCGTATTCACCGATCATTGTACCATTAGCGTCATATGCATACCATTTACCAGTTGTCAGTTTAGCACCGTTTGCATCGATACCTTTATCATTGATATTTCTTTCATCTATGATAGGTACTTCAACATATTTGAATAACTTATCTCCTCTGTATTTTGGTTGTACTTCAGTACTTCCTAATGGTGTGAATATTCTTGTGTTTCTACCCTCATACTCTACTGTTTTACTTAAGTAGTAATCTCTCTTTTGTTGACCCCAATCTTTCCATGCCATGTTTCATCCTTCTATTATAGCTGTTTATTCCCTGTCAACACATCATCAATGAAATTCATGAAGTCACCCGGAGCTAACTTCGTTGGATCCATTTCTTGATTTGTTGTAGTTGTGGGAATTGTTTGACGTTGCCCACTCAGCATAGCTGCTTTCTTTCGTTGCTCGTCGAGCTCTTTTTGTTTAGCAGCTAATTCTGCTTTGTAGCGCTCCTCTTGCTCTTTCAGCTGCATTTCTATTTTTCTTTGTTCAACTACTTGTGGGTCAATCTGTTGCTCTGGAACTTGTTGCTGTACTGGAGGTTGTACCTCTCTTTGTTGCACTAATTCTTGAGCTAATATGTTATATGCTTGCAGGTATCTTTGACCGTACGGAAGCATATTGAATGAACCACTTTTATCGAACATTGCTAATTCTTGCATCTTACTTTCTACCATGTCATATGTACCATCGGCAACATGACTAACTATGTCGCTTCTCATCTGTGGATTTGTAACGAATGTTTCTAATGTTTCATTGTCAAACTGCTGTAGTGCTGATATCATTTTATCACCGTAACCTAACGCTACTGCATTATCAACTACTTCATCAACTATAGATGTTTCATTTGATAACTGTGCTTGTGGGGCATATTCAACTTTCTCTGGTTCTTCTAGTAGTTCTATTCCATTATCCATTGCTAATTTTAGCATTGCTTCTTTATTACCGGCTGCAATATCCATTAGCATATTGAATTTTTCTGGATTATCAGTTAACCCTGCTTTATCCAATTGTTGTAGGAATGGTCTGTACTTATTAAACCCTTCATTTTTCTTATGGAACCCATAAGCCATTTGGTGCATTTGAATTATCTTATCTACATCCATAAATGGTTTAAGCGTCTTACCTGCTGCAACGAATTCTTTACTTTTTAACTCGTCATAGAATTGCTTTGCAATCACGTATTCTTCAGGGATTGTATTACCATTCTGTATAGTATTATCTACTTCATCAGGAGTACTATCAATCTCTTGTGTTTGTGAATCTTCACTAGTGTTTGTAACTTCGGGAGAGTTTCCTGCGTCTAATGGTTCGTTTTCTGATGGTACAGTTTCCTCATTATTCTCATTTGTGTCCTCCACACTTTGTTGTGGTTCATCAACTGGAGTTTGCACTTCTGGTGCATTATCCATTACTTCTGGAGTTGGTTCAGCCTCAGGAGTTACATCACCACTTTCTGCGGGTGTTGTTAACTCGTCAACCTCTTCCATTATCTCATTCTGTAATTCCGCAAATTCGTCGTAATTCATGTTTTCTAATTCTTTATCCATATATTACTCCGCTTCTACGTCAATTACTTCATCATTTTCAGCTTGTGCTTTCATTTGAGCCTGATACTCTTTAGCCCATGCCTCTTTTTGATCTTTAATGTCCTCAATTAAATCATCTGCCATTAACCCATTATCAAGTACGTATCCGATGAATTTTTTGAAGTTTCTAATTGATATGATCATATCAGTCATGTTTTCAACTACTTCTCTCTTTAATAAGTTATTGCTATTAGTTAACCCTTTTACTAATCTATCTGCTTCATTTTCGTAATACTCTTTTTCTATTACTTCTTTCCATTCATCAGTTTTAACTAGTTTGTTTAACTTTTCCGCAAGTTCTTTTTGTGCTTTTACTTTTTCGATTTGACCATCGAATTCTTGTAAACCTAAATTGTAATTGTCGTCTGTTAGTTTCATTATTTCTCCTCTTGGTTAACCTAATTGGTCATTGCCGAATTTGTAATGTATTGTAACCTACTCTACCTTATAGATTACTTAATTCTATAGTCCTATAGCCTGTTGTAAATACTGTTTTATCCTTGGGTCCACTAACGGTGATTCCATTCCTTGTTGTGCTTCTTCGGGTGTTAGTGAACTATCTTGTAACTTTTTTAGGAAGTAGTCATTAACTACTTTGGCTTCTTGTGGGTTATATTGTGTTTCTGCTCTTCCTTGTTGTACTCCATTATTATACATATGTTGTGCTAATGAAGGCATTATTTGTTCATATTCATTTCTGGTTTGCATTGTACCTTCTTGTCTCCCTGCTTCCATCAGCTTATCTGCTATGTTTTTAGTGTATGCCGCTAATTCCACATTAGGTTGATATACACCTTGTGTAAGTTCACTAACTTGTGATTGCTCAGGTTGTTGTTGTTGCACTTGTTCAGGTTGACCCTGAACTAAGCTTGGTAATCCTTGTTGCATCATTGTATTGCTCCTTGTTGTACTCTGTTTTTTAATTCAGCTAGTAATTGTTTTAATTGTTCATTTTCTTTTATTAACCCATCAACATCTTTACTATGATTTACTTCCATCATTTTCTTTTCAGTGTCCAATCCAGATGCTTTTTCCATTACATCGTAGTCAATCTTATCTTTTTCACTCTCAATCTTTTTAGCCGCTATTGCTTCTTTGTATGCTTTAGCTTTTTTCATTGCTTTATCTTCTTCATTCTCAGTACTTCTACTAAGTCTTTCAATTATTCTGCTATCAGCCTCTTCCATATCTTTTTGTAATTGCGCTAATTCTAGTTTAGCTCTAGCTACTTCTATTTGTTTCATTTGCTGCTCAATTGGGTCCGGTTGCATTGCTTGTTTAGCATTTTCAATTACTGCTTCAGCTAAGTCAGGCATTTTTCTTAGTCTTGCTATCTTAGCCATTATTGTAGCACTAGTCATCGGATCTACGCTGTTACCTAATGTCTGTAACATGAAGCTTAGTTCCTGAGCTCTTTCATTATCTCTTTCTGCTGTACTTATCTCAACTTTTAAGTCAAATACTCCAGCTAGTTCATCTCTTTTTATTGTTATGTGTTCATCATTTGTAACTCTGATGATTGTTTCATCGTCTAGGAATGTTTTATTCATATCAATTATCATTCTAGCGATATCTGTGAGCATCGAATTAACTCTTCTCAATATACTTAGTTCTCTCTTACTAGTTGCATCCATCGCACTTCTTACCGATGTAGCAGTACTACCTAATGCATCACCATTAATTCCGCTATTGAATCCTTTAATCCCTGTTAAGCTTTCTGCTTCTTGTTGGTACATCCCAATCATGTTATATATTACTGGACTTGGTGCTTCAGCATTTGTTACATATATGGCATCTTTCGGGTGAACTTGTGCATTGTATATTACATCTTTACCAGCTTCGTAGTTAGCTTTAGCACTTGGGTCTTTTAGTATTGAACTATGGATGAATTTTTGACCTGTAGCTTGAGCTCCAATTATATCTAATCCAGCTCTAGTCAATTTACCAATGATATCTTGATTATCTCGTAGTAATTCAGCGTCTGCCTCACCGTATATGCTACCTTTCTTAAGTATGTAAGGTACTACTGCGTATGGAGGTTTTTTGAACGGGAATGGATTTTCCTCTAACCTAATTAATGTATTGCCTACCCATGTAGCAATTATCGGTACTAATTTACCATTTTTATGGATATCCCAGTAACCCCAGTAGTCATACGCTTTTATTTTTTGTTTATTCTTATCACTAAATTTGAACTGTACATCTTTGTCTTTGTATTCATTATACTCCTCATTATTTAACTGTACTTTGTCTAAATTTCTGTATAGCCCTTCCTCTCTGACTACTTCAACTTCTACTATCTCACCCGTAGCTGATACGGATTTTTCAGTATACTTAACTTTTTTGTACTCGTGTCGTTTTAATTCAGCCATATTAGTACTATATTCATCTATTACGAATAGTGCTTTATCCATATCACCATCACAGGTTGGATCTATCATTACATGTTTTGTATCTCTAATCTCTATCTTTGGTTGATTTTTTACTAGTTTTTCTTTTTGTACTTTTATCTGCTTAGTGCCGATTTGCACTGGTTGTGCTGATTCAATCATTGCTTTAGCTTCTTCTGCACTGATCTCACCATTTTTGTACTTACTGTTAATTATCTGCAAGCTTTCTTGAGGTGTAGCATAAACTGCTTCTTCTACCATCTCTTCTACTGTTTCGTATTCTACATCCCAACCTACTTTAGCTATTGCAGTACCATCGTCAACTAAAGTTCTAACTAACTCCCCTATGAACTTAGGTTTATTCAGTAATACATCTATCTGGTAATTAAGTATAATTTCATTTTGTTTAGCAGCTTCAACATCTTCAGCTGTTCTAGGTAGTATTTTAAATATATTATCGGTACTTAGGAATGGTTCTTCTAACGAAGGATATCTCCATTCATTTTGTTTTCTTATCAGCAGTGGTCTTACTGTACTTCTACGTTTATCTATTTGTTTTATTTGTTTACCACCTGATCTATCCCTTTCCCACTGCTCAATTTTAGCTTTATGGTTTTTGAAACTAGCTACGGCCTCCTCATAGTCTGAATATAAGTCCTTGTATGTTGGTTCACTTTTCCATTTAGTTAATTTCTCACTAGTACTAACCATTAAATCATCCATTTTTAATTCTTCCATTATAAACCTACTCTCGCTGATATTATCAGTTTACCAGTCTTATGTGTCATTTTATCCTCTATCAGTGTGAATCTATCCTTATCGGCATGATCTGGGTTATTAGCATCGTATAGTACGAACTCATCATTTATATTAACATATAGTCCATCACTGTATGGTTCGTATATTGTTCGTGATCTTACTATTGCGTATATATATTCCCCAGGTACTGTGAATGCTTCGCAATCAACAGGATTATTTTTATCAGTCACGTCTTGGGTGTGTGTAACTTTTGGGTAGAACGCAACTCTACCCTCTTTAGCGTTTGGTTTTGTAGCTGTTATCCTAATTAATTTCGTACCTTCTTTGTAGTAGAAGTATACATCGTAATCACTAATATCCACCGGTGACCCATTTACTTCTATATTACCTGTTTCAGGGTATGTATCATTCTCATATCGAATTATTACGTCATTATCTTTTATTTTTGCCATTACTATTCCCTTTTAGTATCATAGTTGAATGTTAACTCATTGGTGACTGTGTTGTAACTCGAGTTTTTATTTGATGCATTATAACTTTTTCCAGCTGTACTAAAGCTTAATTCAGGTATCTTTCTTATCGCACAGTTCCATTTTTTCATTTTTTCTATTTTATATAAGGGATCATAGTATACTAATTGTGCTTCTGTTTGTACATTACAATCCTCACCAATTCCAGTTACTTCTGCTACGCAGTAGTCTGTTTGACTAACTCCACCATCTTTATCGTATGCTGTACATGATAGCCTGTATGTTCCATTTTTCAGGCACACCACCCGTGCATTGAAGGGACTGCCGGTTACGGCTAGTGTGTCCAATTCGACGAATCCACTAGTAGTACTAACCACGTCATTTCTGTCTATTTCTATTTTGAATTCAACTCTACCCATTCTATTTTCTGAATCAGTAGCATTACTAATTACATTGTATATACCATTGCCTAGTTCTTGGCATACTATGTCAACTGTTGGGGCTATATTATGAATTGTTATTGAATCACTTACTGTGAACTCTTTATCTTCGAATCCGTCATTCCATTGTGTAATTACTTCGAATATATGAGATCCTATTGCCGTAAACGTATGTTTTACTTCAGTAGTACTCTCCCCATCTACTTTATAGTACTGGTCTGTGACTCTACTATCCGGATCGTTTGTATTAATTGTAAATGTTACTTCTTCCCCTGATTTTGGATTACTAGGATCATGTGTAATTGTTACTGTAGGCTGTGCCCAATGTATTCGTATAGTATCACTACATATACTCTCATTACCTTTTTTATTCACTACCTTATGCTCAACTGTATACTCATCAGCACTATCGTATGTATGTGTTGTATCTTCTACCCAATCATCTACGTATTTGAACTGATCAGTATCTATTCCTAATTCATCATTCATCAGTACTTGGCCATACCATGTAGCTCTATGGTAATGAGTAGTGTTATCATACGCCCACTTAGCTTCATCTACTGCTAAGCTAGTCACTGCTACCTCTACCCCTGTCGTCCCATCACTGATTAGTGTGAATGGACATTTAGGTACTCCTATTGGCTTAACTTGTCTATCACCAGTGTATGTATCTGATCCATCGCTAATTGTCTCGAATACTCCATATGCATCATCAGTGTATAGGTATACCATCATGTGATCACCATTAGCAAATGCTACTCCATTACCGTCAATGTCTGTATCTTCATTATCGAAGCTTACTTGTTGTTCATCTGTAGTTCTTTCATCACTCCAGTTACCTGTCTCAACGTGGTATGCCTTGTACTTGCAATCCACTTCATTTCCATCTTTATCGTATATATTGTATATGAATGAACTCATCTTATTCTCCGTCATTTGGGTCGTATGTGAATGTTATTGGATCACTACCGAAGTCGTATGTTTTTAGCAGGAATGGATTTATTTCATTAGCATCGCCATCAGTAACTATCAACTCGAAGTTACCTGCTGTTGTTTCTTTAGTTACTCCTGGTTTGTATATCAGGTATTTACCATAGCTATCATCACTACTTGGGAACGCTTTACATACGTCAACTAATTCTGTTATATCTTTATCGGCTATCTCTGCTAACTTATCGCAGAAGTAATCCTTAACTTTAACTCCTGGTACTGGTATTGCTATCATCTGCCATCTATTTGGTTCTATCAGTATTGTACCACTACCGACTCCTCCTGCTCCACCACATGATGTGAATTCGATTGTGAACTCTTCAGTTTTCTCATCACTTGCACCTTCACTATCACTAGTCTTCATTCTTAGCTTGTATTCACCTTCATACTGGAATGGGTATGTGTACTCTTTCTCATCTCCAGTGTCTATTGATTCCCATTCATCATTATCATTCTTTTTGTATAGTTCCCATTCGTATGCTAATGTTTCATCATCATCATCTAAGTCAGTACTTGTAGCTGTCCATACGTATGCTGGTATACATTGTCCATTGTCTTGTCTACTTGTACTACATACTGGAGGTATGTTACTCATGTCCATTGTCTTAATTAGTTCAGTTGTTTGATGCTCCCAACCATCCCAGTACGTAGCTATTTGTTTAATCTCTATTCCGTCTTGTTTACTACTGAATGTATGTTTCCATTCTGTATCTTTTTCTATGTCTTCTTCATCTATTGTATCATCAGTGTAGTAGTCTATATCTACTCTATCTATCCTACCGTATGCTTTTGGTATTTCATCATCTCTAGTATCATCATTATCTTGAGTGAATGTAACCTCATCTAGTATTGTAGGCTTATCAGGTGTCCAACTGAATGACAGTACAGGTACGTCGTACACTTTGGCTTCTACTGTTAGGTTGGTTTCATGAGTGTATATGTTACCCCATCCGTCGTCGAAGTCTACTTCTGTATGGACCTCTTTACTTCCCTTGCTCTCGTATACCTTACTCTGTGTATCTGTATTTGGCTCATCAGTAAGTAGTGTAGTATTATCATCACCATTCAGTAGTGTATCTTTTATTTCCCAGTCTAATGTACTAGCTTGTACCGCAGTATTATCATCTACTACGTTCCATGTGTACCTTACTCGTTCTTTACCATATATTTCACTCATCATCTACCACTTATTATCATCTACGTTAGTTTCGTATGTTATTGTACTACTAATTTCGTATGGACTAGCCTCGTACTGCTTCTCTTTTAACCAGTATACTTGTCCACCATTACTGTCATTATCATCACCTATTCCACCATCGTCTGTATCATTTCTCCAACCAGTATCTATTCTAACCTCTAATTGTACTGTTTTATTCTTATTATCAGCTGTAGCTCCATCAATCGCACTGTATGGTTTTCTACTTGGGTATTGCCATGTGAACTTCTGTTCTGCTTGTACTTCTTGGTCATCTCTTATTGTAATTTCATCATCTTCATCTGGGAATGTTTTATCATTCCATACCCATTTTTCATCTAGCATCTTACTTGTACTACCTGTACTGTCATTAGTGTATGTTACTTCTACTTTACCTACCATTGCTTTATCAGTTGCTATTTCTGGTTCAATTATGTATGTGTCTTTACTGATTATCTTTTCTTTATGTACTTTTGCTTCACAGTACCCGTCATCGTACCAGTAAGTCATTGTTACCTTTTCATCGGTATTATCCTGGAATTTATGCGTAGGTCTCAAGTCTTTATCAGTATCATGCTCTATTATCAGAGTGTTATCAACCACTTCTTCACCGTACTTATCGCTATCAGGGTTCCATTTATTGTAGTGATCTTCTATTACCCAACTGTAACTTCTGAATCTATCATCGTCATCTGTTGATTTATTCTCGAATGTAACTTCATCATTCCTGTCTTTAGGTACTTCTGGACTCCATGTGAAGTCAGCTACTAATCCATCGTACACTACTGGGGTAACTGTATCAGTTGTACTTACTTCTTGTCTTTGCCATCCATCATCGTACCTAACTACCAATTTAACTGTGTGTGTGTCAGTATTCTGGTAGTTATGCTTCATTTCTGTATCTTTATCTTTATCAAGCAGTTCTTCACTATTATCAGTAATTTCTCCTGGGTTAGGGTTATCTAGGTTGCATTCCTTGTATTCATCATCTACGTACCAATCTATTGTGTATCCTATGTCTGTATCGTCTTGTGTGTATTCACTGCTGTTATTAGTATGTGTTACCTCTTTATCCCGGCCTTTTGGTGCTTTGTCGCTTATTACTATTGCAGGTGTAACTGTATACTTCTCTTTACTAGTTGTTTTAGTTATCTCATCTGTAACGTCTTTCCATCCGTCATTGTATGTTATTGTTACTTTTACGTCTTCATCAACTACTGAGTGGAACTTAATCTTTGGTTTCTCAGTATCAGTAATCTCGTATGTATTATCTACCTCTTGAGTATTATCACTACTACCTTCACCGAATACGCTATCTTCATCATCTGCGAAGGTGTATAGTCCATTATCATTATCAGGTGCAGGGTACCTGTCAGGTATTACCCAATCGTACTTACTAATCCTATCTGTATCTCCACTAGTACCACTAGGGTCGAACTCTATCTCTTGTCCTCTATTATGAGGTGTAGCACTCCAAGTGAACTCTGGTATTATTCTGTATGGGTATATGCTTATTGTTTTACTTATCTCTACTTCTTTATCTTCAAACCCATCATTCCAGTAGCACTTTAATGTAACTGTTTTATCTCCAGCACTTTGGAACTGATGTTTTGGCTCATCATCATACTTAGCATCATCTACTACTTGAGTGTTGTCACTATCATCTTGATTCTTATCCTCTATTGTCCACTTATATGTATATGGGTCACTTAACCTGTCGTCTAAGCAAGTTGATTTATTTCTGAATGTAATCTCTTCAGTTCCTTTTATCTTTGCACCCTCCCAGTCATTAGTTTGTGTAGGTGTCCAATCAAAGTCTAGTACTGGCTCATTGTACTTAACTCTAACGTCTTTAGTTACTTCAGTGTAAGTATTCCATTTCTCTCTTACTTTTATCTTTAGCGTGTAATCCCCAGCTTCAATGAATTTGTACGAGTCACTACTATTATTTGCTATCTCTCTATCATCTGGCTCACCCCAACTGTACACTGTATCTATTAACTGGTGTCCATCGAATATGTCTACTAGGTCGTATGTTAACTTCTGACTTCTATCCTCACCTTTATCCGCACTTTCCCAACTGGTATCTGTGTAACTTTCCTCACTCATCTGGTACTCGTGTTGAGTCAGTACAGCATCAGGGAATGAGTATGAATCTATTACTGGTGATCTTACAGGTAGTAGTGTTATGTCTACCTGTATATCATCAGCACTAGGTATTTCGTAATCATGAAACATTGCATAGTTCAAGTCTAAGCTATCTATTGTTTCACCACCACCCATTACGTATGCACAGTAGAAATGGTCGGAACCCTTCTTATAAGACCCCTCTGACGTTAATAGTGCATTATCCTCAGGGCTGTAACTATAGTAGCCGTTACTATCAGTTTCGTAGTATTCATCTGACCATTTACTATCATCTGATCCGCTGTCTACTTTCTTGAAGTATGGGAGTACTTTTACTCCTTCAACGGCATTACCGTCCGCATCGTATACGTACCCGTAGCAACTGAACCCCATTAATCAGCCTCCGCAAACGGTATGATTACCCCGTCAGTATCGTTAATTGACTCTAATGATTGTAGTATCAGTAAGCTAACCCCTTTAACTACTAAGTTACCGCCCTCATCAGTTTGCATTAGATCGAAGTTAGCATCGTTAGTCTCTGGTGTAACTGCTACTTTATAATACCTTACTTTACCATCATTTTCAGTGTATGATCTTAAGTACTTAACGTAATTACCAATCCATTTTTCATCATCTTTATCATCCCATACCAAGTCGTACTTGTGGCATACTGCTTTAGCTAAGTCACTAGCTTTTGCTTCTACATCGTCATCATTAATCCATTTACCTTGGTCTAAGTCGAAGTAGCTATGTCTATTGCCTAGGAAGCCTATAGTGTTGAACCCAACATTTACGAAGTTCTTAGTAGCACTTACTCCATCTCCACCTTCTGTGCAATTAACTACCTTGTATGGCACATTCAATGTCTTCAGCACCCCTTCGATGTCGAAGTACGATAGGTCAAGTGATTCTGGTTCTATGTAGTAGAACCCTTCATCAATCTCTGTAGCAGTACCACTGTCCAATTCACTTCCATCCATGTCGTATTGTTTGTAATTTAATGTATCACCTGTTTCACCAGTGTATATTATCACCAGTACTTCTGGATCACCTACTCTTGTTATTCCTGCTATTTCGTCTTGTACTACAAGTATGAAGCAGTCCTCATCAGGTACACTAATTGTAGCTTTGTAGTAATCACCAATTGCTTCTGGTGTCACTGAATCTTGTGACACTAACCCATCATCCAAAGTAAACTTCCATACAGATACGTCTGTATCAGCTGTACTAATTATCTTGAATGATGTGTCTTTTGCTATGAAGTTAGTATGTCTCATTTATTACCTTATTATTTTTGGTATTGTACCTTAATGAAGGTGAAGGGTGGCTTAAGTACCACCCAATCAGTAAGTAAGCGATCACGACTCTAGGCAATCGCCACCATGCGTGCTCCACCGCTAATACCAGCAAGTGTTTCATCAATTGTATCAAATCTACTGTTAGCATTACCAACTGCATCATCTAATGTGTTAGCTACGATAACATATTTCAATGCAATATGTCCGAACTCTGGATGAGCAATTGTTACCATGTACTCACCTTCATCAGCAATTTGACATTCAACTTTGTATAACCCAGTATTACCAACTTCATTTAAGTCAGTAGCATCTGCGATGTCTGCTTTCAATGGTTTTTTCAATCCTAATGTTGAACCATTAACTGATGTGATGTAGTATAAGTTACCTGCACCATCATCGA
>Ga0256828_1000884_pt1 | contig 19427 bp, 17 predicted proteins | sample CV88metaG_FD_185993 | JGI IMG/M metagenome (GOLD analysis project Ga0256828, IMG submission 185993) | Hydrothermal vent microbial communities from East Pacific Rise, Pacific Ocean - CV88 | ecosystem: Environmental > Aquatic > Marine > Hydrothermal vents | place: Pacific Ocean: East Pacific Rise...
ACAATGATGCAATTTGTGGTTATTAGAGAACTCATCTCTTGACTGGATGAAACCTACAAAACAACACATAACTCTATTCCTTAGCAAAAAATAAAAGACTTTAGAAATATTATAGCTCATGACTATTTTGGTATTGATGCTGATGAAATTTGGAGTATTATTACCCTACATTTGGTTCCTCTAAAAAAGAGTATTCAAAAGCTTATAGAACAACTTTAACCCTAAATTTTATCTAAGGCTGTTAAATAAATTTTACTTATCAGCTCTTTAGAGATAAATCGCCCTATCTATAATAAACTTTTTTACCGTACTACCCATAGCTGAACTATCTGCTAAATCAACAGGTACACCAAGAGCTTGACTTAGTTCATCTTCTATCTCTTTAATTCTAGCAATCGCTTTAAATCCATACCTATTGGCAAACTCTCTATTTGCCTCTACCAAAATATCTACATCGCTACAAACATCAGCTTCATCACAAGCATAAGAACCAAAAAGTGCTTTAATATAAAATCCCTCATCTTGATATTTCTCTTTAACACTGCTAAGATAGTTTAATATATCTTCTTTTCTCATGAGACCATGATAACACGTTTTTAGTCTACCTCTCTTGTCATAAAACTCCTTTAAAAAACAAAGTACACATTAATCTTGATTAAAAGGCAAGAGTCCGAATTTTTGAATGAAAGCATCATCAATCTCGATAATACCTCTTTCTTGTAGTGAATCTAAGACTGACTTGGTACAGAAGGTATCACCTGGCCACTCTCGCTCAAATCCATCAAGACTATTTTTATTGGTTGCATCAACCATAATAAAAGGTTTTAAGAGAACATCTCTGCTGGCATCAATGTTATTGACCACACGCCAAACAAGCATATAAGGCTCATCAATGTCATTGTTTTGTGCATCTACAATAATGAAAACACGAATATGTTTTGAGAGTCCCTCTACGGATTTCATCAATGTTTTCATAGAGGCATTTTTATTGACACTCACCACACAAAGAGGGTTTTTGGTATGGGTAAAGTACTGTTTAAGTCCAACAACAGACCCATCACACGCTTGCAGTCGCTCTAGCAGAGTTTCATCATCTAACAAGCACGCTAAAGAGGCTTCAACCTCACTCCCCGTTGCGTCTATTCCTAGCTTTCCTCCTACAAACTGCTCTGAAGAGGAGTGGTCTAGGTGGTCTACAATCCCTTGGGTAATAAAGACTCTCTCAGGGCTAAGACGGTTTAAAATATGTGTCGTGAGTGCCTCAAATGACTCTAGCTTAGGAGCATCTTCTCCCACAAAAATAGCGTGTTTGACAAAACTCATCTGTCCAACACCCCAAAAAGCGTGCATAAACTGCATAGCGTGACCCTTATAGAGGGTTTTCATCTTCGCTAAAATGAGGTTATGAAAGACACCATTTTCTGGCATATTGTAGTCTATGAGGTCAGGTGCCATAGGTTTGAGCATCGGTAAAAAGACACGCTCTGTTGCCCACCCCATATACTTATCTTCCAATGGTGGCTTACCCACTACTGTTGCAGCAAAGACGGGATTTTTCTTCATGGTAATAGTCTCTACTTCCATTACAGGGAAAGGCTCTTTGAGTGTATAGTAACCCGTATGGTCACCAAACGGTCCCTCTATCTCTGTGAGTTCTGGGTCAACAAACCCCTCTATGACAATATCGACATCTTTAGGAATATAAATCTCATTCGTTAGTGACTTTACTAACTGTGCATTCTCTCCACGAACAAACCCATACAGTAACATCTCAAACATACCGTGAGGCATTGGTGCTTGTCCACACCAAATATAGAGTGGGTCACCCCCAATGGCTACACTAATAGGCATCTTCTTCCCTGCTCTTTGGTACTGGTCAAAGAAGTGTGAAGCATCTTTATGTATCTGCCAGTGCATACCTAGACGGTTTTTATCATACTGTTGCAGACGATACATTCCTAAGTTTTGCATACTCCCATCAAGGCTTTGGGTATAGACTTGTCCCATTGTAATAAATGCTCCACCATCCTCTTCCCACGTCTTTAAAATAGGCAAAGCATCAAGGTCTACACGCTCTTTAGGAATGACTACCTCTTGACACGCCCCTCTTCCTTTTAGACGTTTAGGGAAGACATTTTTTAATGAAAAGAGTTTAGGAATCATCTTGATTTTATCAATAAAGGCTTTGGGGGGTTTGAGTTTAAGCAGTTCATCAATCCCCTCAGCTACCAAGTCAGGGTGTTTACCAAAAATATCTTGGGTTAATGCCTTATTGGCAAAGATATTCATTAACACAGGCATATCGTAGGTGATACCTTTGGCTCTATTGATGGGTTGGGTAAAGAGAATGGGACGAGAATCCTCTTTTTTCACCTCAATATACGCCACATGAGGAATCTCAAGTTCTACATCTAATGGGGTATCTATTATTTTTAAATTTCCATGCTCTTTTAACCACGCTACAACATCTTGCATATCTTTCCCTTTGGATTATTCTAAGAGAGATTATAACAAAAAGTGTGTGAAAAAAGTGTGTAGTGACTCTCCTCTTTAAAAGAGGAGAAAAAAGAAGAAAAATTTAAAGACGTTGAGGCATCTCATCTTTAAAGGCAATCGATTCAGCTTTCTCTAAAATAGCCAATGCACCTTTGTCTATCATCACTTGTGCTAACGCTTTACCAAGTGACTCTGCCTCCTCTTTAGGTGCATCTAAAGAGGCGTGCATAATATGTGTACCATCAGGATAGCCCAACATAGCACGTACCTCTAACCTCTCCTCTTTGATGTGTGCATTGACTGCCACAGGTGCTGAACACCCTGCACCAATCGCAGAGACAAAGGCACGCTCTACTTGCGTACAGAGAAAACTCTCTTCATCATTTAAACTCATCGCAATTTCACGAATACGTGCATTGTCTGAGACAATCTCAATCCCCAACGCTGCTTGTCCCATAGGAGGAATAAAAAAATCTAACTTCTCAACAAAGGGAATATCTTTGAGTAGGTCTAAACGCTCCAACCCAATAAATGCTAAAATAATGGCATCATAGACACCCTCTTTGAGTTTACGTAAACGGGTATTGACATTTCCTCTTAACTCTTTGACTTTCAAATCAGGACGACGCTCTAAGAGTTGCATACGACGACGTAGACTCGTTGTCCCAACTGTTGCCCCCTGAGGGAGGTCATCTAAAGAGGCATAGGTGTGTGAAAGAAGTACATCACTCTGGTCTTGACGCTTTGTAATAGCACACAACTCTAACCCCTCAGGAATATAGGTAGGGACATCTTTTAAAGAGTGTACAGCTAAGTGTGCATTTCCAGCTAACATCTCATCTTCTAACTCTTTAGTGAAGTGTCCTTTCCCCCCAATAAGAGCCAAAGGCTTATCTAAAATCTTATCACCTTTAGAGGTAATCTCATTGAGGCTTACCTCTACCTCAGGAAAACGTGACTCAATACGCTCTTTAATATGATACGCTTGCCAAAGGGCTAAGTTACTCGCACGTGTTGCGATAATTATCTTTTCCACAAAAACCTACTTCTTTGTCTCAATAAATTTTTGGTAACCATCACGCATCTTATCCCACTTTCCATCTAAATAGATTGTAGGTGTACCTTGTACCATCATCTCTCCTGCACTCTTCTCATCGGCAGAGAGTGCCTCTTTGACCTCTTTTGATTCAACTTGTTCAGGTGTTACACTAAAACCTGTCTGTTTCTTGACAGCTGAGAGAATCTTCTCTACTTTGGTTGTACGAGGGTTAATCTTGAGTTGGTACATCTTCTCTACCACATCTAAACGTCCCTCTTTTTGTGCAATATGCATTACACGCGTCAAAACATCTGAGACGGGGTGTAGACGCACAAGTGGTAGGTGATAGTAGTAGACAGCTAAGAGTTCAGGGTGTGCTTTGGCTGCTTTGAAAATTTCAGGGACAACCTCTTGACAGAATGGACACTGTGGGTCTGAGAAGACAACCATTTTATGGGTTGCATTGGCATCACCAAAGAGAAGATGCTCTTTATTGTAGAGTTCTGGTTTAACCGTAGGTTTAATCTCTTTACGGTAATCTCTTCCTGTTTTTAAATTCACTAAAGAGCCAGTCACTAAACCATCTTTAACAAACATAATCTCTGGTGCGTGAATCTCTTTTTTATGGTACTCTAAATCCATATTTGTTAAGAGAATGGTCCACCCCTCTAAATCTTTATGGGTTTGTGTTTCAATAATATTAATCGCTTTTACGGTTACTTGTGGGTTTTTTACCACACTTCGTTTAACATACTTTAACAGTGTTTTTGTATCGGGGATTGTTGTATTGGCACTAAGAGCAACGCTTGTAATCAGAGCGCTCATCAATAATTTCGACATCAATGACATCATCTTCTTCTCCTTTATGTGAAGTAAAATTAGGTTGTTCTGGTGTTATTTTAGCAAGAAATTGCAAATAAGCCGTATAACTTAAAGCGATTAATCCTAAAAAATCACTCAAAACACCTGGAACAATCAAGAGCAATGCACCCACAAAGTAGTACATACTTGCATCTTGAAAACGTTTAAAGTTGAGCTTACCTCTCTGCACTGCTTGAAGGTTCTCTACAATGGCGTGGGGGGAGTTTCTTAAGAGTGCAATACCAAAAGTCATACTACTTAAAATCCATACCACCGACCAGAGAAAGCCTATACGCTCTCCCATCTCTAAAGAGAAGTATAACTCTAAGAGTAAAAATGGAATGAGTAGTACCATACTACACCATTCTCTCTAAAGCAAAGGGAACAATCTCATCAACAGCACAACTCTCTTTGGTTAAACCTTGACGTGTTAAGAACTCCACACTCCCCTCACTAAGCTTCTTCCCAATCACCACAGCATAAGGAATACCCATTAACTCATAATCTTTAATCTTCGGTCCAAAACGCTCTTTTCTATCATCAAAAAGAACATCAATTCCCTTCTCTTTAAAGGTTTCATAGAGCTTCTCTCCTAGGGCTGTTTGGGCTTCATCTTTCATATTAGAGACCAAAATAACCAAATCAAATGGTGCAGACTCTTTTGTCCAGATACACCCTTTATCATCGTGGTTTTGTTCAATAATACCAGCTAAAAGACGACTCACACCAATACCATACGTTCCCATAACCATAGGGGTTGATTTACCATTTTCATCTAAGAAGTTTGCCCCTAAAGGTTCAGAGTATTGTGTACCAAGTTGGAAGATATGCCCTGCTTCAATTCCTTTAGTGTAACGAAGTGTTCCCTCACAGTGAGGACACCCATCTCCCTCACACACAGAAGCAATATCGCCATAGAGTGTTTCCATCTCTTGGGCTGTCTGGATAGACTCCAATGGGAGGTCAATGACACACAGTGAAGCATCACTTCCACTCACACCCTCATCTAACTCAACCAAATCATTTGCACCAATCACATTACACGCTTTGACCTCTTGGAGTTCAATCGCTTCAGGAAGAATAAACTTCACCACTCTACTCACCCCCTCATCATAGAGGGCTTTGAGGGTTATCTCTTTTAGTGGCGTTTGGGCATCATAGACTTTCTCTTTAGAGATGGCTGCTTCAATATTGGCACCATACTCACACCCATCACATACAACAATGGTATCCTCTCCTGAGTCTGCTAAAATCATAAACTCTTTACTTCCACTTCCTCCAATTGCCCCAGAGTCAGCTTCAACCACTCTAAAACTCAATCCTAAACGGGTAAAAATACGCTTATAGGTCTCCTCCATAAGGGCAAACTCTCGTTGCATATCTTCGTGTGTAGCGTGAAAACTATACGCATCTTTCATTAAAAATTCACGTCCACGCATCAAACCAAAACGTGGGCGAATCTCATCACGAAACTTGAGGTTAATCTGATAGACATTCAAAGGCAACTGCTTATAGGATTTGACCGTTTGTCTTACAAGGTTGACCATCATCTCTTCATGGGTTGGTCCTAAGATAAAGTCATTGTTTTTTCTATCTTTAAAACGCAATAACTCTTTTCCATACTTCTCTAAACGTCCACTCTCTTGCCAGAGTGATGCAGGGGTAACAAAACTCAGACTCACCTCTTGTGCGCCTGCTTTATCTAACTCATCTTTTACCACTTGGCGTACTTTATCTAAAATCTTTTTTCCTAAAGGGAGAAAGTTATACAAACCACTCCCTCCAACAGACTGAATAAAGCCTCCACGAATAAGGTAGATATGACTGGCTAAGGTTGCATCACTTGGAGTCTCTTTGGTTGTTGGTACTAATAGTTTTGAAAATCTCATGGGTTATATCCTTTTGTATGATGGTCACTTTTATATTGTTTAAAATCAATGTGTTCTGTGTCTATTCCAAACATCTTCTTCACCGACTCAATGCAGTTTGCATTCTTCTTATCGGTCGATGAAGCACGTAGGTTTTGTGTGGGTTGATGGAGGAAACGGTTAAACATCTGTTGTGCCATTTTACGCATATTATCCTCATACGCTTCAGGAACAAAGCCCTTCTTTATAGCACGTGCTAACTCTTTGTCAATGGCATCTTGGACATCTTCTCTCATCTGTTTAATGACAGGCTCAATAGACAAAGCCCTCAACCACGCAAAAAACTCCTCTTTATACTCAGAGACAATCTCCAAAGCACGTACGGCTTGCTCTTCACGAAGGGCGTGGTTATTGTCGGAGATTTCACGCAAATCATCAATACGGAAGATTTTGAGCTTCTCTAAGTTTATCTCTTCAATATCTCTAGGGATTGCCATATCAAACCATAGACGATTGAGTGAAGTATTCTCTATCATATTGGCACGAATGACTGGCTCTTTTGAAGAGGTGGCACTAAAGAGGAGTCTATAACGGTTCAAATATTTAGGTAAATGCTCAACCGTATCAGCTTTTACATTCTCCCCTAAGCTCTTTGCCACAGCTTCAACCTTCTCTTTGTCACGTCCTAGCATCACCACATCACACCCAGCACGAAGAAGGTGCTTTGCTGCTAAGACACCCATCTCACCAGCACCCACAACCACACCAGTCATTCCACCCATATTATCACCCAAGAGTGCATGGGCTTGTGCCACAGCTACTGAGGCAATAGAGATAGGGTTTTGAGAGATATTGGTTGCATTTCGTACAGCAGCAGCACACTTGACAGCATAAGAGAGAAGACGGTTCAGTTTACGCCCTGCTGTCTTGTTTTGAAAAGAGAGAGAGAACGCCTCTTTGACCTGTCCTGTAATTTGTGATTCACCAATAACAAGTGACTCCAAAGAGGAGACCACAGAGAAGATATGCCACACAGCCTCTTCATCATCATAACGCTCTGCGACATTTTTGAGGGTATAGAAGTTAATATCACTCTTTTGAGCCATTAACCCTAAAATAGCGTGATAGGAGGAGAAGTTATCTCGTGTGGCTAAGACAATCTCTACACGGTTACACGTAGAGATAATAAAAGCTTCGTGGACAAACTCAAATGCTACTAAGAGGTTGAGCATCTCTTTTTTCTCTTCATCTGTGGCAAATGCCAACCGTTCACGCATCGCTTGGTCACACTGTTTATGTGAGAAACTGACCACTTGATAATACATTAAAAGTCCCTTTCAATCATTGCCATTGCAATATCACGCAAGGCATTTTCTCCCTCTTGGTGCATTAAAGCAATCGCCTCTTCTACCAAAGATTTTGCCTCTTTAAAACAGTAAGGGATAATCTGATATGCCTCCATCTTCTCTTGTATCCACGCTGACTCTTGTGGGGTTAAACGCTTGGCGTGAAGTGAAGCTAAATAGTTCGCCTCATCTGAAGGGAGGGCTTGGTGAAGATAGATATAAGGGAGTGTACTCTTCCCCTCTTCAAAGTCGTGAAGGGCTGGTTTTCCTAAAGTTTGGCTATCCATAGTAATATCTAAAATATCATCAATCATCTGAAAAGCAATACCCAAATTACGCCCATAGGTCATATAGATTTCAGGGTTTTTCCCTGCTAAGAGTGCAGCAGCACCTGAAGAGGCTTCCATTAATGAAGCTGTCTTTTGGTAAATCATCTTCTTATAGGTGTCACTATTGGTATGAAATGTTTTTGAGAGTGAAACATCTTTGAGTTCTCCAAGACTTAACTGCACAACAGCTTGTGAGATAAGTGTAGCAACCCGTTTATCGATATGATTTAACTCTAAAAAACCTTTTGAATAGAGGATATCCCCTAGCATAATGGCTGTTTTATTGCCATAGAGTGCATTAAGAGAGGGCTTAGAGCGTCTTGTGGTTGCATCGTCAATGACATCATCGTGTAACAGACTCGCAGCGTGAATCATCTCCACAATGGCAGCTGTTTTAATGGCTAAAATCCCTGAACCTGCAATTTTTAAAATAAGTTTTGCACGTAACCGTTTACCTTGAGGTAATTGACGGTAGAGTGAAACCACCTCTGGGTCATCTAACGCAACCATAAACTGCTCTATTTGTCTCTCTACTGCACTTAACATTCTATACTACCTATTCACACTGGGTAACAATATTGCCCACAAGCTCAATAAACAAAGAGTCTACACGTGCATCAATATCTTCATCAATGACCGTACTCTTAATTAAACGCTCATGCTCTTCATCTAAACCACGCTCTTCTAACATCTTCTCTGCTACGGCAAAGCGTCTTAGCATCTTCTCAATCTCCATCTCGACAATATTTTGATTGGCTGTTTTAGCAATCGAAAAATAGTTCGATTTTGGTGTTCCTACAAATGCGTCATCATCATCAAATAAATTCATTCTTTTTCCTTTCAGTTTAAAGGAGATTATTATAGCCAAATAGCTTTAATCTAGATATGACTCAATAGGGTTTGGTTCTCCAAGATAGTAACCTTGCGTATATTCGATATCTAATTCAACCATCGCATCATAAATGGTTTCAGAAGAGATAAACTCTGCTACTAACTCATACTCAAAGCTTGTAACCACTTCACGAATAGAGCGTAAAATGGTCTTGACACGTTGAGGCTGATTCTCTAACTCTTTAATAATACTCCCATCAATCTTTAAAATATCAACATTTAAAAAGATGAGGTAGTGGTAGTTGGCAAAACCACTTCCAAAGTCATCAATGGCAACTTTTGAACCAAAGTTTCGCAGTTGAGAGAAAATCATATTAACCCTATCATAGTCTTGAATCTCTTGGTCTTCTAAAATCTCAAATGTTAACCGTTTTGCTGACTCTTTTTCAGCTTTAAGATAGGAGAGAATCACCTCCATCATCTCAGGGTTATAGAGGTCGGTTAAGTCCACATTAAAAGAGAGATTGACCTCTGGGTACTTTTTGAGTGTCTCAAAGACTTTAGAGAGAACCAGACGACTCATCTTCACATACTGCGTTGTTCCCTTAATGACATCCATAAAGAAAAAAGGAGAGATAAGCTTATTTTCATCCTCTTTATCCACCAGACGAACCAACGCTTCAAACTTCACAATCTTCTTTGTTTTGGTATGAACAATAGGTTGATAAAGACAGACCAAACGCTCCTCTTCAAGGGCTTCTTTAATATAGTCTAAATTAGAGTAGATAACCTCAGAAGCATCACGAACCCCTAAAATAGCCACATTGTTTTTCCCTTTTTGTTTAATCTCTAAGAGTTTTTCATCTAAAAGACGTAAAATATTCTGCATAGAGGGACTCTTCTCTGGGACTTCAATGGCACTCATAGAGATAGTCAATGCAATGGTTTCATTCTCAATAAAGTAGCGTTTCTCTTGTACCCTAGAGAAGAGTTTTTTAGCAATCACTTCAATCTCTCCTGCTGATTGAGGCAATAAGATGAGAAACTCAGCACCACTTGTACGGATAATCTTTGCATGATACCCCTCTAACTCACGCTTTAAGAGTGCAACAAATTCACTTAAGAGTTTATCTCCTGTGCTATATCCATACTTACGGTTTAACTGTTTAAAGTCATCAATATCAAGTAAGATAGCATGGTACTCATTGAGATGATGGGTATTGAGAAAGGTCTCCAAGTAGGGTTTAGTATAGGCTGTGGTAAGTCGGTCAATTAAGAGTTGTTTACGTGCGATATAGTAACGATAGAGTAAAAATGAAAGCAACACTAACCCTACCATTAAAAAGAGTCTTACCCACCAGATAAATGAGATAAGAGGGGCATTAAATGACTCCAAATAACGTCCATACTCTTTAGAGAAGTCTAAAACTAAAATCCCCTCTATCTTACCCTCTCGAACAATAGGATACAACAGAGACCTCCAGACCTTCTCTACCCCTTCACTATCAGAAGAGAGTGCCACCTTTTTCTCTCTCCAGACACGCTCAAAGGTTTGACTGTTTGGAAAGAAAAGCTCATGAAAGTCAGCTTTATCCTCCAAAGAGCCATCGAGTAAAAAACGGAAATATCCTCTGCTATCTTTTTGTACCACAAAAATATATTGATACTCTTTGGTTAAGAAAGTAGAGAGAAAGTGGCTCAACTCTTTTTGTGCAGAGGGGTTATTTTCTAACTGCTTCTCTAAATCTTTAAGCTTACTCTTCTCTACTAAATACTCAGCAATCTTTTTGGCATACTCTTCAGATTGATAGAGTTCGTGGTTTTTTAACTGCTCTGTTCGCTCAACAATCACTTCACGAAAGTAGTATGTCACCCCAATAAGGAGTGCCATCATCATTAAAATAAAACCATTAATATATTTTTGATTCATCTATTTTTCCAAAATATAGCGTTGAAATTTTTCAGGAAGCACAATGTTAGCACGTTTCAAACGCTCTGAGAGAAAGCGTAACTGCACACGCCCCTTCTTCCAATAGAGCGTCCCAATAAACAAAGGAGAGAGTTGTAAAAACTTCCTTTGTGTACCAAAGACAATCGGCTTCTTTTGAAACTTTTTTAAAAGAGGTAACAGTGCAAGAAACATCGACTCATCTGTGACCAAAACAATATCAGCTTGGGTTAAATCCTCTGTTAAATGCAACCCTTTACTCTGTTTAAAAATCTTCTCATACTCCCCACTGGTTACATAGACAAGAGGGGTAGGTTTATGGACAAATGCGTGAAAAAGACTCTCATACAAACGCAGTGTTGTTTGAGACTCTAAGCCATAAAGAGATGAAAATCCTAATAAGAGTGAAAGAAGATACTTTTTCAAAACTGATACTCCACTTCAACAGTGACACGTCTATCACTGTTTGAGATACTCAATGGCTCTAACATCTCTCCCGTTTCAGGGTTCACACGTACAAACTGCGTCTCTTTGGCATTATCAAACAAATTCTCCCCCTTGAGTGTAACACAACATACATCAGAGAGTTCCCAAGAGAGTGCTAAGGTAGCATCAAAGTAGTTTTGATGGTCAATACTGTTTTGGTGCCAGATAAGACCTTCATAGAGCTTGACATTGTCTTCTAAATGGTGAGAGAGGGTTAAAAATCCACTATAATCATCTAACGAGTCTAACTCAAAAATGTTATTGTATCGAGCATAGTAAAACTGCATCGTTAAACTCATCTCTGGTGAGAGCTGATACGCTCCATCACTGATTAAAAAGAAGTAACTCGTCTCTTTCTCATTGGTTGTGTAGTTTAAATGAGTATTTTTATCTTGCATCCATAAAAGCATTCCACGTACCCAATAATCCTCTTGAGTATAGCGTATCTCTTGAGTAAAGCCTATGGTATGTTGAGGTTCACACACCTCTGTTGAATCAGAAACATACAAAGATAGAGGGGAAACACTAAACATCGTATGGTAGAGATAACTCTTATATGACCACTCCCCTTGCGTTTGAATATACCCTAAACGCATCTGCCATAAATTGCTATTATCAAACCCTCCATTACGGCTCACTAAACTATACTCCATTCCCAAAGAGAGTAGACTATTGGAGGTGAAGCTATATTGGTCTTGAAAAAATAAAGAGAGTGTTCCCTCTTTGGTAAAGGTTACAGAAGGCTCACTCTCTCCATAGGAAGGGAGTGCATCTAAACGCTTCTGTCTTCCCTTTAGCCCCATAGAGATATGGTGTTGCCCATAAAGCTTAGCATAGGTTAACTCTCCACTAAGGGTACTTGTCTTGAGTGTTCCACTAACATTTCCCTCTCCATAACGACTAAGGTAGATAAGTCCGTGGTCATCTGACTCTGAAACCCTACTCTCAAGCCTCTCATAGACCAGTTGTCCCTTCCAGTGAGATGTGGGTTCAAAGAGGTAATCTAGATGTAAATTACGATAGCGTGCCTCTGAGTCGATAGGTGTAGCATCATAACTCAACCCTCCTAGGGTATCCATATTTTTCTCTAAGAGTTGAAGATGAAAACTATCAGACTCTCCTTTGGTATAAGCAAAGAGCTGTACCCTCTCAAAATCTCTAGAGAGAGGGCTATCTTCTCCATTGTCAATCTTCTCTTGAGGATTATAGGTATGAGAGAAGTTTATCATATAGCTACGCCCCTTCTCTTGTGTTGCATACTGCAACGTCTGATGGTTATAGCCACGTGTCCCTACCCCTAGACGCATCTGTGTACCACTATCACGCGAAGCATCTTTAGAGTAGAGAAAAATAGAGAGATAGGCTGGTTCAACGGTTGTATCTAAAGAGGGGGTAGCATAGTAAAACTCTATATGGTCTACAAAGTTAATATCCATATCACCATAGAGCATCACCCCACTACCAATCCACCCTTGGGTAATCTCAACCCCATCAATATAGAGGCGAATCTTATCGCTTCGGTAGGGTTCAAATGCCCCACTTGTTAAAGGGTCAGAGAGTCCATAACGGTTCTGATGATAATAGATAACGGGAATGGTTTTAAAGACATCATCAAGGGTACGTGCGTGCATATTCTCTAAACGTTCACGGGTAAAGAGTACCAAGTGACCACGATTCTCATCAATGGTTTTTTTACTTAATTGATTCTCTTGTGAGAAACGAACAAGAAGAGTATCTAACTCAGTTGCCATACTCAACGTTGTCACTCCAAGAAGAGAGAGAAGAAGCCATTTAGCTGGAGAGAACATAGAGGTTTCCTTAGGGATTTATTGTTAGCATACTCTTCCTTTTTTCACCCAAAAGTAAAAATGTCAAAAAAGTAGACAGTTTTTTATTATATAATAGCATATCATACACTAATTTTTTTTAAAATAAGGGGGGGGGTAGCATGTTAAATGAGAAAAGATTTCATTTTTTAACACAAGAGTATCAACTCAAACTGGTCACATCAGAAGAGGAGATTGAAGCACTCAAAGAGGTACGTCGTGCCACATTGGTACAACGCTACCAACAAGTAAGCCCTATTCAAAATGAAGAGGAGATTCTCTTTAATGACGATGATAAACAGTCATTTATCTATCTACTTCAACACAAAAAAAGTCAACAATACGTTGGGGCTGTTCGCCTCTTTTTTATTAACTCTCTTACCCCTCTACAACGACTCCCTATGGAGAGTTATGGGGTCAATGCCATAGACGCCTATACCCAAGAAAAACCTATTGCAGAGATTTCACGTGGCGCACTCATTAAAGAGCTTCCCTCTCACCCCGACTTCTCTGGCTTAGAGATTCGCACAATGCTTACTTTTAATTTGATGGTTGCTACACGTCTGAATATGCTTCTTTACCCCTACAAACAACTTTTTTGCATTATGGAACCAGCACTTCACCGTATTCTCTCTCGACAAAATGCACGCTTAGAACAAATTGGAAAACCCGTAGAGTACTATGGGCTACGCACTCCCTATGCTCTCTCGAAAGAGGTTCTACTAAAAGCTACGCACCAGAGTATGGATAGACTCACCAAATACTACCTCAATGCCTTACGCGCTCCAACCAACCCCTTCTATGCCTTTGTCAAAGCACACCCCTATTTGAAGATAGAAGAGATACAAAGCGTTGAGCGTATCCTTAACGAATACGATACAACACACTATACAACAGAGGCACATAAAAAAGGTTCAAGACCGTTGCCCACGCAATACCAAACCCTAAACTAATTGCCATAGGTTGTAAAATAAGGGCTTGTCCACTCGCAAAAAACATTAAAGAGAAGAGTCCAAGCACGGTTGTTACGGAGGTTAAGATAATAGGTCTTAAACGCAACCCTGCATGCTCTACCACCTCATCAATGCGTTTACCCTTATGGATAAAGTCCAACATAATGAGTCCATCATTAACAACCACGCCAGCCAAACCAATAATCCCCATCACACCTGGCATAGTCATATAGAGTCCCATCATCTTTGTCCCTACCAATGCCCCTAAAACAGAAAGAGGTATTGTTGAGAGAATAATCAAAGGAAGCACCATAGAGTTAAACATCCATACAAGGGTAATAAAGATAAGGAAAATAGCAATCAAGGCAGCTTCTGACATCTCTTTTTTGAGCTTCTGATTCTCTTTTTGCTCCCCTTTAATGGTAATTTTTATCCCCTCTTTTTTGAGCGTATCTAAAAGAGGTTTAAGCTTTTTCATCACCTCTTCAGCAACAATCTTATGGCTATCTACACGTGCAAATACAGAGCGAACCTTCTGCCCATCTTCTTTAAAAATCTTCACAAAACGCTTCTGATAGTAAAAATCACAAATATCTTTGAGTGCCACTTGTACACGTTGGTCTGGTGAGTAGAGCATAAAAGAACCCAATGAAGCTGTATCTCTTTTATGGGTATCTTCAATCTTTAAACGAAGCATACCATTGTCTGTAAAGAGTTTGCCATATTCAGCTTTTAAAAATGCACCCCGTAACACCGTAGTAAGATACCCCTCACTAAACCCTAACGACTCGCCATAGGCATTGACCCGTAGCTTTAACTCTCTCTCTCCCTCATTGGCATTGTCTGAGATATCCTCTACCCCATCAATTTTTGAAAGTGCCATCTCAATACGATGCAATGCACCTAAGAGTGCTTGACGGTCTAAAGTCGTCACCCCTATCTCAATATCGTGACTGACAATACCTGTTTGCTGTACATAGACATTAAACTCTTCATAGAGAGGTTTCCCCTCTAACTGGAGTGACTTAAAGTGTGAAATCACCTCTTTTTGTACTTTTTTCACAATGGCTTGTGCCTCAATTTGACGTACCATATCGTGGTCATCATACTCTAATGAAAAGATAGGGTTAATATACTTATCAAAAAAGTTCTCAGGGGCTTTTTCGTGTAGGTTAATAAAGATTTGAAAGAGATTCTCTCCTAACTCAAAACTACTATCAGGGTTAAATTTAAACCCAATGACCGATGTAACAGAGTCAACGGACTCTTTATCTAACTGCTTTAAGAGTGCCTGTTCTACTTTTGTCACATACGCTTCTGTCTCCTCAAGGGTATTGTTAATATTCACCTTTCCATTTAAGTAGACCTGTTGTGCATCAAAGGCTGGAAAGAGTTGGAACTTAGTCACTTTTAACATACCATACGTTCCCAAGAAGATACCCACTACGAGTAAAAAGAGTGAACGCTTCTTATATTTTAACAGCACCCCTAAGAGGCGTTCATAACCACCTATTATCTTAGACCACCCTCTTCCCTCTTCTGTTTGATGTTGACGCTTCACACCCCCTAAAGCAAAAAACTCTTTTGCATGTAGTGGTAAAAAGTAGAATGCTTCAAAGAGTGAACTCAAGAGTAAAATACTAATCATCACCGGTAAGACGTGCATAAACATTCCCATCTTTCCACTCATAATCAACAGTGGTAAAAAGGCAAAAACCGTTGTAAGCGTTGCAGTAAGAACAGCAGGGAACATCTCACTTGCCCCATCAATGGCTGCATCACGAGGTGATTTTCCCATCTCATAGTGCCGATAGATATTCTCTGCTACCACAATCGCCTCATCTACCAACATACCTAATGCAATCAATGCACCAAGCAGGGTTAACATATTGAGACTATACCCTATCATATCAGCAGCAATGAGTGTAATCATAAAACTTGCAGGAATCCCAATAGCAACCACCCACGCAATACGAACATTGACCGATAAAAAGAGTGCAAGAAAGACTAAAATAAGCCCAAAAAGAATATTTGAAGAGACCAAGTTTAGACGGTTTTTAATCCAAATAGAGGTATCGGTATAGACTTCAAAACTCAAAGAGGGGTAGCGTGCATGAAAGGTTTTTAAGAGGGTACGAATCTCTCGACTTAAAGCAATGGCATTCCCCTCTTTTGTCTTATTGACATTTAAAGAGATGTTGGGTTTACCATTGAAGTGTGAGAGTTGTGTCGCATCACCAAGTCCCCACACCACATCAGCCACATCTTTGAGGTAAAAACGTACACCATTAACACTCAACAGTACCCCCTCTAGTGCCTCTTTAGACTTCTCTCCATTAAAAGTAGAGAGATAGAGATGGTCTCCTTGTTGGTCTAGCTTTCCAGCAGGAAAGATGGAAGAGAGGTTTGCAATGGCTTGATAGAAGGCTTGTTTACTAATACCATAAGCATCTAAGCGTTTCTGGTCTACACGAATAAGCACCTCCTCATCTGCATCACCACGAATGGTAATACCTGAGAGGTCTTTCATAAGGGCTAACTTCCCTTTTAAGACATCAGCCACCTCTAAAAGACGCTCTTTTTTCACATCACCAGAGATAGCTACCATTAAAAGAGGATAGTCGTGTACCACAATTTTAGCGATAGGTTCTTCCATATCAGAAGGGAGGTCACGGCGTGTATTGGCAATGACATCTTTGACATCTGAAAGAACCAACTCTCGGTTACTGTTAGGTTTCATATCGGCAGTGAGTTGAAAACGTCCATTTTGAATGGTTGTATAGATGGTATCAATCTCTGAGATACTCTTGAGTTCATCTTCAATCTGACTTACAACCATCTTATCTAACACATCAGCACTCGCCCCCACATAACCACCACTGACACTAATCTGGTCAAGGGTTGATGCAGGAAAAATCTCTTTGGCAATATTTTGATAGGCAAAAAGAGATAAAAGCAACATAAATGCCATCAACATATGGTTGATAATGGGTTTATCTATGGCAAAACGTAAAAGGGGTCTAATCATCACTATCCTTCTATGACAAAGATGGTATCTAACACACGGTTTTTAAACATTAACGCCTCTACATTGGCTTGTAGGGTATCGTGTTCTGCGTGTAGTGCAGCAATTTCACGTTGCAGTTTATTGACTTCACGACTCTCATAATAGACTTGGTTACTCACATAGACTTTGGTTAAACCCAAAAGCAGAATAATCCCCATACCCATTAAGATAACACTCACCATACCAAAGGTAATCCCATTGGCTGTGTAGTATGGCTTACTGCTCTGAGTCATGGCTAAACCTAAAACTACGGAGTTTGGCTGAACGGCTTCGAGGGTTAGCTTTTAACTCTTTTGCTGAAGCTGTTTTGGGTTTACGGGTTAAAACTTTTCCAATGGCGTGGTTCTTACCACAGGTACAACGCATCGCTTGTGGGTCACAAATACACGCTGTTGCCCACTTCTTAAAACGGTTTTTGACTAAACGGTCTTCAAGAGAGTGAAAGGTAATTAAACTCACCACCTCCCCTTTATAGTGCCTCTTCTCTAAGGCATCTAAGAGTCCCTCTATCTCCCCTAACTCATTGTTCACTTCAATACGAATTGCTTGAAAAGGGAGTGTGGCTGGGTGAATTTTACCTGCTGAGGGGATAACACTCTGAATGACACGGCTTAATGCTTTTGCTGTTTGAATGGGTTCTTTGGCTCTTTCATTCACAATGGCATCGGCTAACCTTCTTGCACTACGCACCTCTCCATAGGCATCAAAGATATAACTCAACTGCTCTTTGGTGTAGGTGTTAACCACCTCATAAGCACTCAATGGGGCTGAGGTATCCATACGCATATCTAACACATCAGAGTGAAAGGAGAAACCACGGCTTGCTTTGTCTAACTGCAAAGAGGAGACACCAAAGTCGGCTAAGAGTGCCACAATGGGTGCTTCTTGAAGTGTAGGTAAAACGCTTGCAAATGTCCCTTTATAGAGTTTGCTACGTGTCACAAAAGGGGCGAGACGCTCTTTTGAAAAGGCAAGGGCTTCATCATCTCTATCTATGCCTATATGTTGTAGATACTCATAACGCTTCAAGAGTTCAGAACTATGTCCTGCATACCCCAAGGTACAATCTACTAAGTAACCCTCAGGCACTCCCTCAAATGATGCTAAAACCTCGTCTAATAATACTGGTATATGTGGTATATTCACCCGTTTCCCTTCATAAAAGTAGAAGAGTCAAACACCCCTTCTTACTTCTTTCTCTTTTCACGTTATAATACCAAAATATTCCTAATAAAGGTTTCCCCCTATGGACAAACATCTTATGGAAGAGATTCAACATATTGCACTCTCTTTATTCAATAAAAACTTCTTTAGTGTCTATCACGGCTCTATCTCTGCACGCATCTCTGAGCAGACCTTTTTTATTAACTCCAAAGAGAGTATTCTCAATGAACTCACCCCCAATGCCCTCGTCAAACTCGATGGCAATAAACGAGACTATCGCTGGAGTATGGCAACAGAAGATGTCCATATTCACGAACATATCTATGAACAACTCCCCAATGCCAAATATGTCAGCTACACCATGCCCCCCTATGCCACAGCCTTCTCTTTAAAACATGGAAAAGTCCTTCCACAAGACTATTATGGAAAACAACTCTTAGGTGAAGTGATTGTCTATGACCCTAAAAATTTCGATACGTGGCTAGAACGCGCACCCTTTGAGATTGCTCACTTTTTTGAAACACATGAGAGTCACCTTCTTCTCATTAAAGGGTTTGGGGTTATCTGCTATGACCGTGACATCTCAGAAATGGCAAAAAAGGTATCTATTTTAGAGAACTCTTGCCGTCTGCTTGCCCTAAGTGCCACACTCTAAGGGGAAAAAGCACATTGGTAAAGCATACTTTTGCTATACTTAAACCCTAAAGCATTTCTAGAGGAGTCCGTGATGAACCAAATCAAAAAACGACTACAAATTATTAATATTGCCATCTCCATTACCGATATGGAAACCATTCAACTGCAACTGTTAAAACTGACTCCTTTGCAGGCAGATAAAAAACTTCAAACCATTATTCAAACCCTTCAAGCCCATAACTATGTACAAGCAACTCAACTCATTGAAGACTATATAGAGAATGCTCCCAATGAGATGGTCTATCGTAAAAGCAGTGATGAGGAGACCATTGAAGCGTTTGAGCTTATTCCGACAAAGAGTGAATCCTCTATTCAAGAGATTAAAGATATTCAACTCGATGAGTTTCTCAAACAACACCCAGACTCTACACAAGCCCATATGCACTATGAAGCACATAATATTGATGCCTTTTTAAACATTAGCAGTGATGATGTACTCAAAGATACCATTGCACTCTACCCTCAACAGCCCACAACACCAAAAGAGTCTACTAATTCAGAACAACCCACCCCTCAA
>Ga0256828_1000886_pt1 | contig 19419 bp, 17 predicted proteins | sample CV88metaG_FD_185993 | JGI IMG/M metagenome (GOLD analysis project Ga0256828, IMG submission 185993) | Hydrothermal vent microbial communities from East Pacific Rise, Pacific Ocean - CV88 | ecosystem: Environmental > Aquatic > Marine > Hydrothermal vents | place: Pacific Ocean: East Pacific Rise...
AATGCATTAAAAAAGATAGATAATGCAGAGATAGTGGCACTGTGTGATGTTGTTAAAAATGAAGATTTTGATGAGCCTTTTTTTGATAATGTGGAAGATATGCTAAGAGAGGCAAAGCCTGATGGTGTTATTGTTGCGGCTCCAACTTTTTTGCACAAAGATATAGCTCTTAAATGTGCAGATGCCAAAGTGGCTGTGTTTTTGGAAAAACCCGCAGCATCTAGTGTGGAGGATGCAAAAAAGATTAAGACAGCTTTTGAGAAAAATTCATTAAAAAGCTGTGTAGGACATATAGAGAGGTTTAATCCTGTTGTAAAAGCCTTGATAAAAGAGATATATGAGCATGAGATTTTATCTATCTCTATCACAAGAAGTGGATCTTTTCCACAGAGGATAGCTGATGTCGGGATATTGACAGATCTGTCTGTGCATGATAGTGACCTTATCCGTTTTATCACAAAAAAAGAGATAATCAAAAGTGCTGTTTTTAAATCTCAAAAGATACACAGCTCACACGAAGATAATGCAATACTTGCTTTTGAGCTTGAGGGTGAAGTGATAGGTGATATATCTACAAACTGGCTTACACCATATAGAAAAAGAAGTATATCGGTAGCTTGTAGGGTTGATAAAGAGAGTAAGATAAAATATTTTGAAGCGGATTTGATACTTCAAACACTAAAAGAGAGAGTCAATATAAACCCATCTTCATATATTACAAGAGATTGTTTTGTTCAAAGGTGTGATGCACTTTTTGATGAGGTTAATGCTTTTGTAACATATATCAAAACAGGTAACCAAGGGCAACTTGCAACTATTGATGATAGTATCATAACATTGGAGATAGCAAATGATTCATAGTTCGGTAATTATAGAAGATGGGGCAAAAATAGCAGATGATGTTGAGATAGGACCTTTTTGTCATATTGGCAAAGATGTAAAACTCTCAAGCGGTTGTAAACTTGAATCAAATGTAATATTAAAAGGCAAAGTGAGTGTTGCTCCAAATGTAAGAATTTTTAGTTTTACAACAATAGGGCATGATAAATCAAACATAAAAATAGGTAAAAATACCCATATAAGAGAGTTTGTTCAAATTGGTTCGCAAGAGGATGCAAACGAAAAAGCAAAAAAGATAATCATAGGTGAAAATAACTTTGTCATGGGGTATGTGCAGATACTAAGCGGTGTTACGACGGGTGAGTATTCTATCTTTACAAATGCTGTCAGACTTTATGAAAATGTAAAATGTCAATCAAGGGTAATAGTTGGTGGGTTGAGTACCATAGAAGCTGGAAACACCATAGGCAAAGGTGTGATGATAGGTGGTGCTTCATGTGTAAAAACAGATATACCACCCTTTACACTTGTTGAGGGCAATAAAGCTGCTGTAAAAGGACTAAATGTTGTCGGTCTTAGAAGGATGTTGGAAAACAAAGACGATATTGACAAAATAAAAGAGACATTCAAAAGGATTATGGGTAAAATCCTTGGTGAAAATGTAGATAAAGAGTTGGCTGCACAAATTGCTTCAACTCATGAGAATGAATATGTAAGAGAGTTTAGTGAGTTTGTAGCAAATAGCAATATATGATTGTCCGTCGTTGCAACTAGATCCTGAATTGAATTCAGGATGACGGTAGGTATCCGTCGTTGCAACTAGATCCTGAATTGAATTCAGGATGACGGTAGGTATCCGTCGTTGCAACTAAGTCTTATCTTAGTCTATATCTTGCAAAAAACTACTCATAAATCTCACACCTGCACCAGTTGCTCCATAAGTATTGCAATCCCATGGTGATTCTGTATAAGCACTTCCCGCTATATCAAAATGCAACCATTTGTATTTGTTTTTTTCTTTTATGAAATTATCCAAAAACATACCTGCTGTTATTGCACCTCCATAAGGTTTTGAAGCTACATTTGAGATATCTGCTATCTCACTTTTTAGAAGTTTTTTCAGATATCTGTTAAATGGCAGATGTCCCAGTAGTTCACCAGAGTTATTTGCTGCTTTCATGACAAAACTGTGTTTTAGTTTTGTTGAGTGTCCCATTACACCTGTTGTGTATTGACCAAGTGCAACCATACATGCACCTGTAAGTGTTGCAAAATCAAAAATATAATCAGCTTCAACTTTTTCCTGAGCATAGTCTAAAACATCACAAAGTACAAGTCTTCCCTCTGCATCTGTATTTCTTACTTCAACAGTTGTACCACTTCTTGTTGTTATTACATCATCTGGTTTATATGCATTTCCACCTATCATATTTTCAACAGCACCCACAAAAGCATGTACCTCTATATCTAGTTTGAGTTCGCTGACAGCTTTTATGATTCCCAAGACAGCACATGCACCAGCTTTGTCCATCTTCATAGTTACCATAGATGTTGCAGGTTTTAGGCTCAGTCCGCCACTGTCATAAGTCAAACCTTTGCCAATGAGTGTTACCACTTTTTTTGGATTTTGTGGTTTGTAGGTAAGGTGTATGAGTTGGCTTTGGTGTACACTTGCACGACCAACTGCCAACATAGCATTACATCTCTCTTTTTTTAGTCTTTTTTCTGAGAGAATATCGCATTGTAAATTGTTGTCTTTTGCAAGTTTTTTTGCAAGTTTTGCAAACGATACAGGGGTGAGTTCGTTTGGTATGGTATTTACTATGTCTCTGCTAAAAGATGTAGCTTCTGCTACTATTATCGCATCTTCAAACTTTTTTTGAAGTTTTGATATATCATCTGAAAGAAGATATATGTTTTTTAGTTTTGTTTTTTTTGGTTTTGATTTGTATTGCTCAAACTCATATCCTCCAAGTACAACCCCCTCAACAACAGCCTTTATGTTTTTTTCACACACATCTATTGTTGCAGATTTGTATTTTGTTGATTTTAGTTTTTGTATCCCTTGCGAAATGGCACTTCTGTAACTATCTGGAGTTTTGTCCTCAATCCCACATACCAATATGTTTTTTTCATCCAAAAAGCATATACTGTCTTGTGCTGCACAAAATCCTGCAAGTTTGAGTCTTTTTTTGAATTTGTGGTCTTTTATCTCTTTTTTTGTTAAAAATTCCACTTTTATACCGTTGTTTGTATTTTCTGTTAGGTTTATAATCATCTCTCTTCCTTTGTTTGAAATATAGAAAAAACTTTTTTCAATAAAGTTGTTTTTCTCATAATTGGATTGTTTCTTATCCCTTTTTCTTCTTCTGCTATCATCTTCATCAATCCGTCAACAGCTTTTGATGTTATGTAGCTGTCGAGATCTTCATCATCATGTGGGATATATTTGCCCAGACCAAATGTTATGGAGTCTATGTTTGATTTATAGTATGAATTTAATGCTTTGTAATATGTATATACATTGTTTTGTTTCATACTCTCTTTTATTATCGGTTTTATCAAGTTGTTGAGTTTGGTGTTTGTTTTGTCTCTAAAATATGTTGTAGCACTCTCATCATCACCAAGCAGAATTTTTTTTGCATCATCTATATCCATAGATTTAATAGCATCAAAGAATATACCAACAGTTTTTGGAGCTGCTTTTTGTGCTGCTTTGTTCATAGAGAGTTCAAACTCTTTTATATATTTTTGACCACCAAGTTTGTTTATTATTTGTGCACTGCTTTGCATATTTTTTGGTATTGGTATTTTCACCAGTGGATTGTTGTAGTATCCACCATCTTTGCCAAGTGTTGTTGTAGCATATTTTACACCTTGATAAAGTGCATCTTTGAGTGCTTTTTGCATCTCATTGTCTGTTAGGTTTATATCTTGCTTCTGCTCCTTTTTGTTATTTGTGGAAGAAGTGAAGAAGTTGCTTATATCATCTTGCCAATTTGCATTTAGAAGTGTAAAACTAATTAGTAAAAATATGATATTTTTCATCATTGGTACCTTTTGTATCTTTGTGTGTACGAACCTGTTGTCAATGTCAGTATCGTATTTTTGCCTTTACCGCTAATTTTATACTCTCTACACTCTTTAGAAGTTGATTGTGTGTGATTGCCTATGCTTTTTGCTACTAGACAAAGATTGTTTTTGTTTGTTTCCCATCTTTGATAGAGTAGGGTTGCCGAATTTATCGAAGATGCACTAAAATCATCATAAAGGCTAAACCCCCAATCCCCATCTTCCAATACCCAACTGCCCAAAAGAGCAGTTTGTGGTGTTGTGTTTTTGGTTTGTTGGTAGAATATACCACCAAAAAAGCCAAAAAGTATAGCGATAAAACAGATAATAAATGTTTTCATACTCTAATCAAAATGCAATATATCTTTTGCCTGTATCATATCCTTATCGCCACGACCTGAAAGGTTTACTATGATAAGTTTGTTTTTTATATTTTTGATTTTTTTTAGATATGCCACTGCATGTGAAGATTCAAAAGCGGGAATTATCCCCTCTTTTTGACTAAGCCATACAAAAGCATCAATCGCCTCTTTGTCTGTTATATAATCATAACTGATTGATTTGTTGTCGTTATGAAATGCATGTTCAGGTCCAATACCCGGATAATCAAGTCCCGCTGAGATTGAGTGTGCTTCTAATATCTGTCCGTCGTTATCTTGGAGTAGATAGCTCATTTGACCATGCAATACACCGGGACGACCTTTTTTAAGACTACATCCGTTTTTATCATCTATGCCCAGACCACCTGCTTCAACACCTATGCACTCTACCTCTGTATCGTCTAAAAAATGTTGAAACATCCCTATTGCATTGCTTCCACCACCTATACATGCTATAACATGGTCTGGAAGTCTTTGCTCTTTTTTTAGAATCTGTTCTCTTGCTTCCCATCCTATAATAGCTTGAAAATCTCTAACCATAAGAGGGTAGGGGTGAGGTCCTGCAACAGTACCTATGATATAAAAAGTATCTCTTGCATTTGTTACCCAGTGTCTTATAGCATCATTCATGGCATCTTTTAGGGTACAGCTTCCACTCTCACACGAGTTTACTTTTGCACCGAGCAGTTTCATACGAAATACATTTAGTTCCTGTCTTGCTACATCTTTTGAACCCATAAATATCTCACACTCAAGCCCCAAAAGAGCAGCAATAGTAGCTGTTGCAACACCATGTTGTCCTGCACCCGTTTCAGCTATTACTTTTTTGTAGCCAAGTCTTTTTGCCATGAGTCCTTGAGCTATTACATTGTTTACTTTGTGAGCTCCGGTGTGATTTAGGTCTTCTCTCTTGAAGTATATTGTTGCTTCAAGTTCATCAGATATGTTTTTTGCATAATAAAGTGGACTTGGGCGACCAACATAGTCTTTGAGATAGTAATCCACTTCAGACCAAAAATCTTTGTCAAATCTTATCTTTTGGTATTCATCACGAAGTTTCATTAGAGCCGGCATCAGTGTTTCTGGTACATATCTGCCACCAAATATTCCAAAATGACCATTGTTGTCAGGATCATATTTTGAAGGAGTCGGGATATACATCAATCCACCTCTATAATGGTATAAACATCACTGTTTTGCTGAAGTGTTTTAATACCGTCTAAAAAAGTAAGACCTATGATAAAGCAAGATTCCACACAGTTGGCACCAGCTTGTTTTATCAGTTTTGCAGCAGCATTTGCGGTACCGCCTGTTGCTATAAGGTCATCCATGAGTAAAACCCTTGCATTTTTATCTTTGCCAAAAGCATCTATATGTACTTCTATCTCATCAACACCATACTCAAGTGAGTATTTTTCACTTATTGTTGTGTATGGAAGTTTCCCTTTTTTTCTTATAGGGACAAATCCGATTTTTAACATCTGTGCAAGGGCCGCACCAAATATAAAACCTCTGGCATCTATTCCCGCTATATAGTCAAGATTGTATTCTTTGTATCTTTGGTATAGGTGGTTCATAAGTACACTGTATGCTTCTGCATCATTTAGCAGAGTTGTGATATCTTTGAAAATTATTCCGGGTTTTGGAAAATCTTTTATATCTCTTATTGAGTTTTGTATTATTTTTTTCTCTGTATTTGTAAGTGTCATCTCTTGTCCTTTTTTAAAGCAGAGCATCTATTCTGCCTTCCAGTGCTTTGATTTTTCCATTGAGTCTGTCTGTTTCCTGCCTGTGTTGGGCATTTCTTTGTTTTAGGATTTTTAGTTCATTTCTGAGTTTTGTAAGCTCCTCACTCAGTATATCTACATTTCCAAGTGCTCTTTGGAGTTGTATCTGGTATTTTCTTATGAGTATCTCAGCTTCTTGAATAGTGAGTTTCATCAAGTCATTGCTTCTTTGTTCTTTGTTTGTGATACTTTTAAAGTAATACATCTTGACAAAGAGATATACTGCCAAAATTGATAGTACTGTTAGTAATGACCATTCCCAAAACATAATTTTTTGTTCCTTTAGTTTATTTCAATCTTCTCAACACGACCACAGTGTCTTCCACCGTCAAAACCATGCTCAAGCCATGCATCTATGATAGATTCTGCGACACCTTTGCCAACTATTCTCTCTCCAAAACAAAGTATATTTGCATCATTGTGTCCCCTTGCAACCGCAGCAGTGTAGGCATCATGACAAAGTGCCGCTCTTATCCCTTCATGGCGGTTGGCACTCATACTCATACCTATACCGCTACCGCAGATAAGTATCCCCTGAGAGCCTTTGTTTTGCAAAACTGCAGTTGCCACTTTGTGTGCATAGTCTGGATAATCAACTCTGTCAGTAGAGAAAGGTCCAAAATCTTCAACCTCATACCCTTTTGATTTCAAAAGCTCAACTGTCCAGTTTTTGAGCTCAACTCCCGCATGGTCTGTACCTATATAAAATTTCATTTTTATCCTTTATTTTATGATAATAACAAGCCGAGTATCGTTTGTACCGGCAACAACAACAGATAATCTTTTAATGGTGTCATTAACACTATTAAGATTATAAAAATTCCATATTTTTCATTTTTGTAAAAAAACTCAGCAACATTGTTTATTTTGTATTTTAGTGCCAAGTGCATAATAAAATGGGCTCCGTCAAACTGTGGAATTGGCAGTAGGTTAAATACCCCAAGTACTACATTTATAATCAATATCTGAGATACAAGGATATATGTAAATATATACAAGATTGTATCAGACTCATAAGGTGTCGGCATAGCTGTTATTATGATAGATGCTATGGCGGCCAATGTAAAATTATACACTATTCCTGCCAAATCTACCTGCATAGCACCGTTGTATCCACCTTTTTTGATCACTGTTGCCATGTTTATGGGTACCGGTTTTGCCCAACCAAATAAAAAACCACCACCGCCACCAAGCAGTATCGGTAAAAAATACATACTCAGAGGTACTATTATTGTACCAACCATATCAACATGTTTGATAGGATTTATAGATAGTCTCTGTGCATCTTTTGCAGTTGTATCACCATACATATAAGCAACCCACCCATGCATAATCTCATGCCCTATTATAGCTATGGCAAGAGCAATTACCGATGCGATAATTTTTAGTATATCAAGAGATTCCATGGTAATCTTTATCCACTCTTAGTCGTTCTTTTATAGCTTTGTTTAGATGTTGAGGAGCTTCAAGATCTGTCGGTGTTTTACCAATTCTATCCCATCTTATCTCCCAGTTGTCATCTATGCTAAAATATATAAACCACGGGGTGCCTTCTATATTGTCATAGGGTACTGCTCCCCAAAAGCGGCTGTCATTTGAATGGTCACGGTTGTCACCCATCATAAAATAATGCCCTTTTTCCACTCTGATTGGTGCAAAATTAAACAGTGGCATAGGGTGCATACCATCATCTACAATCTTATCATCATGGTGTATGCCCGGATGTTTTTTCATATATGGATTTTTTACCCACAGTTTTCCGGCAAACAAGATAATATCTTTTTTGTCAAAATGTTTTTTTATCCACTCATCACCCTCTCTGTGATGTATGTATAAATCTTTATCCAGTACAAAAAGTTCATCTCCACCAAGTGCCACACATCTCTTTACAAAGTGTGTTTTTGGATTTTTTGGGTATCTGAATATAACAATATCACCCCTTTTTGGAGTATCGCCATCTACAAGTCTGAGCGAATCGCTCCAAGGCATGATGGAAACTTCTAAAAAAGGTATATATGGCATAGGGATACCATAAGCAAACTTTTTGGCAAAAAGGTGATCCCCTATAAGTAGAGAGTCTTTCATACTTCCACTTGGTATTCTAAAAGCCTGAGCAACAAAAAAAATGATAAAAAGTACAATTATAACAGTGCCTGTCCATGAATTTGAAAACCTGTATGCTTTGTATAGGGTTTTTTTCATCTATTGTTTCTCTTTTGCATTTAGTTTTGCGGCTTTTAGAGTGTTGCTTAGGAGCATAGCAATTGTCATTGGTCCCACACCGCCGGGTACAGGTGTGATATATGAGCATTTTTTGCTTACTTTTTCAAAATCAACATCTCCGACAAGTCTTCCGTCGTTAGCTCTGTTTATACCTATATCTATGATGATTGCACCGTCTTTTACCATATCTTCTTTTATGAGGTCTATAACACCTACACCAACAAGTATAATATCTGCCTGAAGTGTGTGTTTTTTCAAATCATCTGTAAAAATATGGCATATTTCTACTGTTGCATCTGCATTTAAAAGTAGTGATGCCATAGGTTTGCCCACAATATTTGAAGCACCTACAACACAGCAGTTTTTACCTTTTAGATCTATATTGTACTCTTTGAAAATCTCCATAACCCCAAGTGGTGTACACGGTACAAACCCATCAAGAGCCGTTGTAAGACGACCAACATTGTATGGATGAAAACCATCTACATCTTTGCTTGGCTTCACAAGTTCGAGTAATTTTGTTGTGTTTATTTGTGGAGGGAGTGGCAGTTGAATCAAAATTCCGTCTATATTTGGATTTTCATTCATCATTGTTATGGTATTTTCTATCGCTTCTTGTGAGATATCTTCTGGCATCTCATGTGTAACAGAGTAAAAACCAACTCTGTCACAAGCCTTCTTTTTCATCTTTACATAAGCTGCACTTGCCGGATCCTGCCCAACAAGTATAACAGCCAACCCCGGTGTAGTACCCAACTCTTTTTTGAGTTGTTTCACCTCTTGTGTGACTTTTGTTTCTATTTTTTTTGCGAGTGCTTTTCCGTCAAGAATCTGCATCTAAACCCCATAAGTAATTAAAATTGGCTAATTATACCAATCTAATAATAACAAGTTACTTATGGTAATATCTATTTAGGTCATAAAGTCCTGCTTCAACCGGTTGTGCTTTGTTGAAATTGTCTTGAAACCAGTCGTAAGTATCCCAAAACCTTTTATCCCCTCTGCTGATGAAAAATTTTCCAAATTTTTTGATATATTTTTGACTTCCGTCAAAGTTTTTTACAACATCAAAAAACTCTGCAAGATCTTTATAATGTATTATTGCAAAGCCGTTTGGATAAGAACCTATTGAATATGGTATAAAATCTATCGTATCTTTATCCGAATTTAGCCTTTTTTCTTCGCTAAAGAGTGAATTTACATTATCATGCCATCTGTTTACAACCAAAGTTGCTACAATGTTTTTGCCATCAGGCATTATAACTCTTATCATCATTGTATTTACATTTGAGCTGTTTGCATGTTTTATAAACCCTGTACCCGGTGCTGTGAGTGATCTTATACCGTTTAGCACATCCTCTTTTGTTTTGAAAACTGTTGGCATTTTTGGTGGTTTTTGCCCCTCAGAAAAATAGTTTATATTGTCAAAGTCTATACCTGTTGATTTTAAAATACGATTTTTCACAACATCTTCTATAAACTCTGTTTTTGGATATTTTGTAGTATAGTTTATTTTTGTTGCATGTTTCAATATAGGCAGGGTTGTCAATTCTTGAGCATCATCATCACCAATATACCACGATTTAAACATAGGCAGTCTCTCTTTTTTTGGCATATATGAGAGAAAATTAAGTTCACCTTCCATCCTCAAAAAGTCCATATATCTTCTTATGTTTGTTTGGTGAGACACATTTCCAAATACATCATATCCCGCAACCAGTGCATAATATATTCTCTCAAATTGGGGATAATCTATAACCCACATTGTTCTTGGGAGTTCACCTATTGCACCTTTGTGTACAGAAGCACTGTCAAAATGGCGATACACGGTTAAAACAGGTGCATCCTGTGGTGAGTTACCTTGCCATATAGATTCCAATCCTTGCCCCTGAGGGTATAGTTTTTGGTATAGTTCCTCTCTGGCTTTTATATATCTGATAGATTTTTTTCTGTATGAATCACTAAAAGTATCGAGCAGACTTTGTGATGTTGTTTCAATCGGCATCTCAAGATTGTCTTTTTGCATAAGCAAAAATCCCTGATTTTGTATAGATATATCATAGTTTGGATCTTTAAACATTACCCAAAAATGGTCATGAATAACATTTAGTGCCATTTGACCACGACAAACAGGTCCCCTTATAAATGTCATAACTATGTAGTGGGAATGATCAAGCAAAAACTGATATCTGCTTTTTGCAGGGATTTGAAAATATTCCACAAAAGGGTTTGCACTTATTTTTGTATTGTAACCCATATAGTGCGGTTTTTCTACCCATTTTGGTTTTATAAACAACTCATTGAATCTTTTTAGTTCATCATCATCAAATTTTACAACCATATGTGTTTTGTAAACTATTGTTGATGTGATTTTTTTGAATCTGTAATAAAATTTATCAACTTTTGGATCATCAAACGGTCTTACGGTTGCTATGGTGTCTATCTCTTGTGGTGCCGGTGTTTTTGACCTTACAAGTCTAAAAAACTCTTTTTTGTTTTGTGGAAAATATATATGTGCCAAGAAAAAATGCTCATAGAGGTATCTTGCTGTTAGTTTGTGCTTTGGATCTGGTTTGTTTAAAAAATCTTCAAACTTTTTTAACTCTGTTGCAACATCTTTGCTTGGGGTTGTGAGGTTGAGTTGTTGTAGTTTTGATGGTCCTTTTGCACCTTGTGCCAACCATTGTGTCAGTGTTTCATACTCTTTTTCTTTTATTTGTGGAAAACCATAAGGCATACCGTGATTTGGTTTGTCTTCGAGATATTCCCCCATCTCTTCACTGTCTTTTGGGCATATCAGTTCGTCTGTTTCAGGCTTGTATGAACCCACAACTTCTGGGTGCATCTTTTTGTCATAAAGCATATGTATCATTATGGAGTTGTTGTAGCTTTTATTTGAATCTAGACTTTTTGTAAGTGAATAAAACCCTTTTTTCCTCCATTGTTGTGTGTTTTTTGCATCTACAAACAACCTTGTAGGCTCAATAGCACTCAATCTTGTGGCATCATATACCAAGATTTTGCTTCCACCTCTGTCTATACCGTCAAAAGAACTCATTTTTGCCTGACAAGGTGAGTTGTAGCAAGAGTGACATGTTACACATCTTTTGTCCAAAATAGGTTTTACATCTTTTATAAAATCGACTTGCCTGTTTGTTACTTCAACTTTTACAGGTTCAACCTGTGGAGCCGAACATCCTAAAAAAATAAAAAAAGCCACCATTGCTACGAGTATATGCCTCATTGTTTTGCCTTGTAATAATAATTCTTTGATATAATAACAAATAAAAAATTAAAGGCTTATTTTGTATAAATATTTTTTAACATTTTTTATACCTTTTTACCTTTTTGCAGAAACAACTTTTATAACACCTATGGAATATGCTTCTGAATTATATAAAAACCCAAGGGGGATAGGGTGTGATAAGTGTCACGGGATAAACGGAGAGGGCAAGGTGATAGCCAGATACAAACATAAAAACAAACAAAAAGTATTTAAGGCTCCACAAATAAACAATATAGAATATTACAAATTTTATAACACCCTAAATAAAAGAAACAAAGCTATGCCACGATATTTTTTGACAACAAAAGAGATAGAAGCACTCTATTTGTATCTGCATAAAAACGATAAAATAAAAAAAGGCAAAACAGATGTCAAGTGATTTTTTTAAACAGATTGAGGTTGCATACAAAAACAGAGATCTTCAAGCATTGGATAAACTTGCAAAACCAACTTTTAGAGAGATAAACCATACTCAAAACTACTCATCTGTATTGATGCTCTCTTGTAACAATCTAAAACATCTGACAAAGATTGATAGTATGGAAGCAGATTGCATTATGCTCAATCTTGAAGATGGTGTATCCAAAGAGGATAAGCCGTTTGCATTGGTGTTGTGTGCTATATTTTTATCACTTCACAAAGAGAGTGACAAAAAGTTTATAGTAAGAGTAAACCCTCTTGATGAGGGTGGATATGAGGAGATAAATTATCTAAATCAGTTTATGCCTGATGGGATAAGAGTGCCAAAAATAAGAGATGCAAACGAGGTTAAAAAAGCATTTTTGTTGTTAAATGAGATGAGTGAGTTGCACTTGTCAATAGAAACAGCACAGGGATGGTACAATCTAAGAGAGTTGAAAATCGATAAAAGAGTAACCACCTTTTATCTGGGCATATTGGATCTTTTTGCAGATATGTCGTTGCCACAGGATATGATAAAACTTGACAATCCGACAATCCACTATATGCTCTCACATTTTCTAATCACATCAAAATCTATGGGTATAAAACCTGTTTCGTTTGTGTATCAGGAGTTTAAAAAACTTGATGAATTTTCAAAGTGGATTGAGCTTGAGAGATCTATGGGATACCGTGCCAAAGGGTGTATATCTCCAAAGCAGGTAGAGTTGGTCAATAAAGTTTTTGTAGATAAGGAGGAGCAGATAAAAAGAGCAAAAATCATAGTAAAACTTTTTGAAATGTATCAAGAGGAGGGCATAAGCGGATTTGTTGATGATGAGTATGGCTTCATTGATGAACCGATATACAAAGGTGCTTTGGCTTTGCTTGGGGAAGCTGAATCTTGAATATAGCTTATCCGTCGTTGTAACGACGGAAGGGCTTTTATCTGCCAATAGAGTTATCTAAAATAGCAATAGCACTGTAATAGTTGTAGTAGTTTATTACCAACTCTGCCATGGCATCCACATACCCTTGTCTTGCTTCTTGCAGTTGGATATAGTCTGATAAGCCATGTTCATATTGTTTTGTAATTTGGTTAAATTTTTCTTTTGATAACTCAAGTAGATTTTGTGAGAGTTTTACATTTTCTCTTGTTTTGTTTACAGAGATATATGCTTTTGTTACTTCCTCTTTTATGAGTAGTTTTTTCTTTTGGTACAGTGAGTTTGATTTTTGTGTCAATATCTCTTGTTCTTGTATTTTGGCTTTGTCTGAGCCACCTGTATAGAGATTCCAGTTTAGATATATACCTGCATCCCATCTCTCTTTGTCAAGTATGTCACTATATTTGTCTGCTGAGATTTTATTGTAGTTTCCATTTAGATAGATATTTGGATAGTATCTTGAGGATGCTGTTTTTTGCAACTCCTTTTGAGCTTTTGACCTGTATCTAAATTCCATAAGTTCAGGTCTGTTTTTGTAAGCATATTCTATCGCATCATCCATATCCAAATCATATATTTTTAGTGTTTTATAGAGGTTTTTTTGTAGATTTACTGTTGGTTTATATACTTTGTATCTGTTGTGTTTGTCATCAAATCCTACAATTCTGTCCAAAGCAGCATATGAGTTTTGCAAATCATACTGTGATGTTTTTAGAGATATTTTAGCTTTTAGTACCCTTACTTGGGCATCACTTATATCAACTTTGGTTCTTATCCCTGCTAGAAAATATTTTTTTGAGCGGTAAAGTTGGGATTCGTTTAGTTTTATACTCTCCTCATTTACACTGATAAGTGCAAGATTTTTCAAGATAGAGTAGTATGTTATCTTTATATCCCTTTTTTTCTTTATTATTTGTTCTTTTAGTGCTGCATCATAGGCCTTTGAAAGTTCTTGGGTGTTTCCTACATTTCCTGATGTTTTTCCAAAATCATATATGAGTTGGTTTGCACTGAGTGTGCCTGAGACAAGGTTTGCCTCTGCATCTTTGTTAAAAAGCGGCATATCTTTTTCATTTATATGGGAGGCATTTGCAGATATATCAACTTTGGGTAAATAACCTCCAAAAGACTGCTTGTACCTTTGTTGTGATGCTTCAAAGTCAAGTTTTGACATCTCTATGTCTGGTGAATTTTTTAAAGCCTCAACAATAAGCTCATCTACTGTATATATATACTCCGCATTGCACGATACAACAAAAAGCAGTGATATTAGGATTTTTTTAATCATAAAGACTCCCTTCTGGCTATCTCATCTTCTACACTTACAAATTTTTCTCTCATAGTCTCAAGCAATACATATAAAACAGGTACAAAAAGGGTAGATATAAAAGTAGCTGCCACCATACCAAAGAGTAAAACAATACCGATAGATATCTGAGTGATTGCACCTGCACCAGTTGCAAATGCAAGTGGAAAAATACCAAACAAAAACGAAAGTATTGTCATCATGATTGCACGAAATCTTAGTCGTCCCGCATTTATGGCAGATTCTACTATACCAACTCCACTCTCCCTTTGTTCTTTGGCAAATTCAACTATAAGTATCGCATTTTTTGCAGCAAGTGCAACAAGCAGTACCAATCCGACCTGTGCAAAAGTGTTGAGTGGAAGCCCCATGAGTTTTAGTCCTCCAACAGCACCTGCTATAACCATAGGTACAGAAAATAAAATCATCAAAGGGAGTATCCAGCTTTCGTATTGGGCTGATAGTACCAAAAATACAACAAGCAATACAAAAATAACAACATATATCTGTGCATTCCCTGCAAGTTTTTCCTGATAACTCATCCCCGACCACTCATATCCGTAATTTTTTGGCAATATTCTATCTGCTATCTCTTGCATAGCTTTCATGGCATCACCAGAGCTGTATCCCGGAGCCGCCGCACCGTTTATCTGGATACTTCTGTACATTTTGTAGTGTGTCAGGTTTTGTGGACCTATCATCTCTTTTATCTGTATCAATGCACTGAGTGGAACCATTTTGTTGTCTTTGTTTTTTACATAAAGCTTGTCTATATCCTCTTTTGCACTTCTGTATCGTTTATCTGCTTGAACAAATACACGAAAAACTTTACCAAATTTTGTAAAATCATTTATATAAACAGATCCAAGATATATCTGCATAGTGCCAAAAAGATCAGCCATATTTACACCAAGTGCATTTGCTTTTTCTCTGTCTATTTTTATATCATACATAGGGTAGTTTGTTGCAAATGTTGTAAAAGCATGAGCAATTCTTTTGTCTTTGTTGGCTTCTTGTATTATTTTGTGTGCATAATATTCAAAAGTGTTTAAATCGCCAGAGAGATAATCTTGAAGCCTAAAATCAAACCCACCGACAGAACCTACACCCGGGATGCCCGGCAGATTAAATGCAGCTATATTTGCTTCGTTAAATGAGGCTGTTTTTTCCCTTATTTTTTGTATAATTCCATCTACATTTTGGTCAGGTCTTGTTCTTTGTGACCAGTCTTTAAAAGATACAAACATAGCTATTGATGAGCTGTCAAGAGAGGATGTGACAAGGTTATATCCGTCTATTACAACTACATTTTTTATCTCATCAATTGAGTAGAGTATATCTTCAACCTTTTTTCTCACTTTTGTTGTCTGTGCAAGTGCTGTACCGGGTTTTAGGTTTACAGAGACTATACACACACCTTTGTCTTCTGATGGTACAAATCCGGTTGGTGTTATGCTAAAGAGATAGTATGTCAGATAAAAAACACCAAGTATGAGTGCCAAGACAACATATCTTATTTTTATTATGAATGTGATTGCGGTTGTGTATTTTTCTGTTATCCAGTCAAACATGGTATCGAATTTTCTAAAAAATATAAATTTTTCTTCCCCCTCTTTTCTTCTTTTTATGATGATTGAACTAAGGGCAGGGGAGAGTGTAAGTGCATTTAGTGAAGATACCATAACAGCAAAAGATATGGTCAGGGCAAACTGTTGATAGAGTGAGCCTGTAATGCCGGGTAACATAGAGACGGGTACAAAAACAGCAACAAGCACCAAAGTGGTGGAGATGATAGGACCTATAAGCTCTATCATAGATTTTTTTACAACCTGAGGTATAGTCAAATCCTTCTCTTTGTTCATTATCACTTCAACATTTTCCACAACCAAAATAACATCATCCACAACAATACCTATGGCAAGGATAAGCCCAAAGAGTGTCAGGAAATTTATGCTAAATCCACCGGCAACCTGCATAGCTGTAAAAGCCCCTATAAGAGAAACAGGGATAGCAACAGATGCTATGACTGTTGGTCTCCATGAACCCAAAAATATAAATATAATAAGTATAACAAGAGCAACAGCGGTAAAAAGATTTTCTACAACATTTTGAATTGCAACATTTACATATCTTGTAGTATCATAAGGTACACTCCATTTTATACCATCTGGAAACCTTTTTTCAAGCTCTTTCATCTTGTCTTGAACTTTTTGCCTTATCTCAAGTGCATTGGCATCACCCAGTTGATAAACACCGATAAGCCCTGCTGGTTTTTTTGCACTTATTGCATTCCAGTCGTAGCTTTCACTTCCCAAGACAACTTTTGAAACATCGCTGAGATATACAAGCGAACCATCTTTTTTGTGTTTTAGAACAATATTTTTAAACTCATTTACATTGCTTAGTCTTCCCTCTGTTGTGAGTGTAAATTCCTGTTTTTGGTTGTCATAAGATGGTGTACCGCCTATTTTACCTATTGATGCCTGTTTGTTTTGGCTTTTTATGGCTGCTACTATATCCATTGGGGTTAGGTTTAACTCTTTTATCTTATCAGGGTTTAGCCAGATTCTTATAGAGTATTTTTTTTCACCCATATTTTCGGCTTTACCAACCCCTTTTATCCTTTTTATCTCATCTAGTATATTGATATTTACGAAGTTTGACAAAAAAGATGCATCATATCTCTCATCACCGGTAATTGTGATAAGACACACGATAGAGGGGCTTTTTTTATCTACTATGACACCCTGTGCCACAACATCTGAGGGCAGTGTGGCAGTTGCGGTTGCTACTTTGTTTTGTACATCAACCGCCCCTATATCTATGTTGTAGCCCGGTTCAAAATATATGTTTATATCACTTCTTCCGCTTGAGGTTGAAGAAGAATCCATATATATAACACCTTTGATACCGTTTAGTTTGTCTTCTAGTACCCTTGTGACTGTATCTTCTACAACAAAAGCATTGGCACCTGTATATGTTGCACTTACGGTTACAGTTGGAGGTGCAACATCGGGATATTCCGATATTGGCAGTACAGCCAAAGAAACAAGCCCCGATACTATGATGATAAGAGAGATAACTATGGCAAAAATCGGTCTTTTTATAAATGTAACACTAAACATATCTTATTTGCTCTCTGGTACAAGATTGTTTTGTTTTAAAATCGCTTTTATACCCTCTGTTTTTGTTACATCTGTTTGTTTTACTTTTATACCTGTTTTGAGTTTCATCAAAGATGACACAATCACTCTGTCACCGTCTTTTAGACCACTCTTTACAGATACATAGTATTTTGAGGAGTATCCCGTCGTTATATCAACCCTTTTTATTGTGTTGTTTTCATCTACAATATATACAAATTTTCCAAGTTGGTCATTGAAAATTACACGGGGTGGTATCATCAAAAATTTAAATTTGTCATTTATAAAAACATTTACATATACAAAAGTTCCCGGCATAATTTTGTCATCTGGATTGTTTATGGTTGCTCTCATACTTATGGTAGATGTCATAGGGTCAACCGTATTGTCTGAAAAATCAACAAAACCGTCAAGTCTGATCTTTTCCATCACACCCTGCCACTCTATAAAAGCATCAGGTTTGTTTTTGTTTTTGTATTTTTGCAACATCCTTGCTTCTTTTTGTGACGGTGAAAAATATGCATATAAAGGATCGATTTTGGTTATAGTTGTGAGCAGTGTTGATTCCCCCTGTCCTACAAGGTTGCCCACATCTACAAGCCTTGTACTTACTTTGCCAGAGATAGGGGCTGTTATGATTGTATAGCTTAGTTCGAGTTTGGCTTTGTTTATTTGTGCTATATCACCCATAATCATAGCTTTTAGTGCGGCTTGTTTTGCCTGATACTGCTCAAGTGTCGCTCTTGGTGCAAGTCCCTCTTTTACAAGTGGTTTGTACCTTTTTACATCTGCAATTGCAAGTTTTAGAGATGCTTCATCTGTTGCTTTTTTTGCTTTTGCCGAATTTAGTGCAGAGATATATTCTGCCTGTTCTATCTTAAATAGTTTCTGCCCTTTTTTTACATTTTGACCATCTCTGAAGTAAAGTTTTTCAAGTATTCCAGATATCCTTGCTCTTACCTCTTGATGGCTACTTGCTTTTGTAGTACCTGTAAATTTTTTCCATATTGGTATGGCTTCTTTTTTGACTGTTATAGTATCTACCAAAAGTGGAGGCGGAGCTTTTTTTACATCTTCGTGTTGCTCTTTTGAACATCCGCCAAAAACAATAAGTAACGATATGAGAAGTATATATTTTAGTTTGTTTTTTATGATAATCATTGTTTTACCTTGTTGGTTTTTGTAATTTTATCTAAAATAAACTAGTATCTGGCTAAATTATAAAATACATTATACCTTATAAGTGTTTTTTCTTTTGGTCTTGGGTATCTGCTGTAGGCATATTCTATTGTCTCTTTTGTTGTGTCATCAAGTATATAATATCCGCTTTTTTTGATAAATCTAAAATCACTCATATCTCCGTTTGGATGCAGATAAAACTCTATCACATTTGTTTTGTTTACACTCAGGTCTCTTGGGAGATTTACCCTTGCAACTCTTATGAGTACCTGTTGTGTTATCCGCCTCATAATCTCTTGATTGTCCAAAATATACTGCTGTTGCCCGGGTGTAAGTTTGCCAAACTCATCACCATAAAGCTCTTTTATGTTTTGACCTATACTGCTGCCGCTTATAGTTTTTGTTTTTTGTGTTTTTGCTTCTTGAGATGATTTGTCTTTGGATAAAAGCGAGTATAAAGAGTCATCTTTTTTGTTTTTTTGTGCTGTGTAGTTTGTTGTGTTTTTATCACTCAACTCTATATATGGTTTTTGAGGTGGTATCGGTTCGGTTTTTGGTTGAATTTTTCGCGGTGGTTTTGGTGCTTGTTTGTGTTTGTTTAGTTTAGGTTTTTTTGGTGTTTTTTTTGGGTTGTATTTTACAGGTGGTTTTTTTATTATTTTATTTAGCTGTCCCCCTTTTGGCATTGGTGGAGCTATTGTACTTGGTTTTGGCTTTTTCTTGGTATTTCCTGTATTTTTGTATTTTTTTGGTAGTTCTTTTAGAGATACTTTTATTTTGTTTTCTTTTTGTTTTATCTCTTTTTTTACAGGTGGAACCATTGTGGCTAGTATCCAAAAAAGTAATAATATAAGTAT